>VOFB01000018.1_pt1 | contig 40000 bp, 42 predicted proteins | sample 5384141 | NCBI WGS metagenome assembly VOFB01 (sample SAMN12384721, study PRJNA508395) | human gut metagenome | isolation source: healthy gut A | host: Homo sapiens
AATGAACCCATGACCTTTTGGACTTTTTCAGCGGTGTCGGCGGTTTCCGCAAGGGCTTTGAACTTTGCGGCATGGTCTGCAAAGGCCACTGCGAGATCGACAAATTCGCAGACCGCAGCTACCGTGCGATCCACGATGTAAAGGAGGATGAATGGTATGGCGAGGACATCACCAAAACCGAGCCCGCCGATCTGCCGAGAGTCAACCTCTGGGCAGGCGGATTCCCGTGTCAGGACATTTCTGTATCTGGCCGGCAACGAGGGCTTGCAGGCAAGCGAAGCTCTCTCTTTTTTGAAATCGTTAGACTCCTCAAAGGCACGCCTGCCGAGGATCGACCCGAATGGCTTGTCCTTGAAAATGTTAAAAATCTGCTCTCTGTTAATCGAGGATGGGACTTTGCGACCGTTCTCCATTCGTTGGCCGAAATCGGCTATCATATCGAATACGGACTGCTTAATTCACGCTTCCACGGCGTTCCGCAAAACAGGGAACGAATCTACCTTGTCGCTTATCGACATTTTAGAGCCGGAGGTGGACGAAAAATATTTCCTGTCACCGCAGGCGACGGCAAGGCTCTTATACAACTGATCGGCGGCACGCAGGGTAAGCGGGTCTATGATCCTGCGGGCGTGAGCTGTACGCTGATGAGCGAGGGCGGCGGCTTTGCCGGGCGCACGGGCATGTACTTCATCGACCTGTGCAAAGGTGAACCGAGGCTGACCGAGCACGCCCGCTGTATCAAAGCAAGGTATGACAGCGGCATTACCAATCACAGCGGCGACAAAAGCGGCGTTCTCTGCATGAGCGGCGAGTGCCCGGACCGCACCGAAGAAACGGCACTCATTCAGCTAAAGCGTGGCGATCCGAAAATTTTGGAGCAGGATCACACCAAATGCCTGATCGCAGGCTATGACAAGATCGGGGTCAGCAACCGGGGCGAAAGCTCCGGCATTTTTTATGGCTGCCGTGCCGTCCTCACCCCTGACCGGGAAAACAAGCGGCAAAACGGACGGCGCTTCAAGGCGTGCGGCGAACCGGCTTTCTGCCTGAATACGCAGGACAAGCACGGCGTTTATCTCTGCGCCTGCGATTCCTGCGAGTTTGCTCTGCCCGTCAAGCGAGCAAAAGAGGCAAATCAGAGCAAACCTGAAAACGGCTCCGCACTTCCGCTCGGCTGCGGGCGCATCCGCAAGCTGACGCCCCGTGAGTGCTGGCGGCTGCAAGGATTTTCGGACGATATGTTTGACCGGGCCGCCGCCGTCAATTCCGATGCCCAGCTTTACAAGCAGGCTGGCAACGGCGTGACGATCCCCGTCGTGTATGCGGTCGGCAAGCGGATCGCCGAAATACAAAACGAATTAGATAAGGAGAGCCTATGAGAAAACGCAATGTTCACATTCAATTCTGGCTGGATAAAAAGGAAGCTGAGGCGTTTCAGAAGAAGGTCAAGAAAAGCGGACTTTCCCGTGAAGCGTATCTCCGGCACTTGGTAAACGGCCTTGAACCGCAGGACGCACCGCCGCCCGACTATTACGCCATGATGCGGGAACTGCATGGGATCGGCAACAACCTCAATCAGATCGCCGCAAAAGCCCATACCCTGAACGCACTGGATGTGCAGCGGTACGACGAGAACTGCCGCAAGCTGGACGAGGCCATCAAGACGATCACCGCAGCGGTCATTCTGCCCCGTCCGATGAAGTGACGCTTATGGCGACGACATCAATTTGGCGGGTAAAAGGCTGGCTCGGCAAGGTGGTTGTATATGTAGAAAATCCAGATAAAACGACGAACCCGAAATCTTTTACCGATAAAGATATGGCCGAACAGGACGGACAGGAGCTTTCCGATGTTATCCGCTATGCGGTCAATTCCCGAAAAACGCAGAAAGCGGATAACGAGGACTGCGCCGTGGTTCATCGTTTTGTGTCAGGGATCAACTGTTCTCCCTCTACCGCCCGTGATGAAATGCTTGCCGTGAAAAAGCGGTTTGGCAAAGAAAGCGGGACGGTTGCCTACCACGGGTATCAATCCTTTGCTCCCGGAGAGGCAACACCCGAAATGGCACACGAAATCGGGATAAAGCTCGCCGCCCGTTTGTGGGGCGACCGTTATCAGGTGATTGTTGCAACCCACCTTGACAAAGAAAATCACCTGCACAATCATTTTGTGCTGAATACGGTGTCCTTTGTAGACGGGATCAAGTATCACCGCACTAAAAAGGATTATCACGATATGCAGACCGTTTCCGACGAGCTTTGCCGTGAGTACCGTTTATCGGTGATTGAAAATCCGCAGTACGGGAAAGCCAAGCAATACGGCGAATGGCGTGCCGAGCAGGAACAGCGTCCCACTTGGCGGGGGCTGATTCGCGCCGACATGGACGAGGCGATTCGGCAGTCTATGACCGAACGGCAGTTTTTCGATAATCTGCGGAAGAAAGGCTATGAGGTCAAGATCGGCAAGGATATTTCGGTGCGGCCGCCGGGCAAAGAACGCTTTGTAAGGCTGATACGGAATTTCGGTGAGGACTATTCTATTGAACAAATCCGCAGACGGATTCTGTCGCAGACACGAGCTGAAAAGAAACCGTCCGAACCGACCCGTCAAGTCATACGGATTCGCTTGTTCGGCAGCTTGAAAAAGACCCGCAAAATCACAGGGTTTCGGGCGCTGTATTTCCACTACTGCTATCTGCTGGGGATCTTCCCGAAAAACAAACCGAAACAAAATAGGCGGCGACTTCATTTTCTCTTGCGTGAGGACTTGCGAAAGCTGGACGACATCACCGCCAAAACAAGGCTGCTTGTGCGAAATCGTATTGATACCGCCGAACAGCTTTTTTCATACCGTGACGAGGCGCAAGACAAAATTGCCGCTCTGACCGCTGAGCGAAAACAGCTCTACAAATTGCAGCGGACGGCGGCAGTCAAAGCCGATCCCGAAAAGTCAGCGGAAATCAAAGACCGAATATCCGCATTGTCAAAAGAGCTTGCCACTCTGCGAAAGGAGGTGTCTTTATGTGACGGTATAGCCGAACGCTCCGGCGTTATCCAAGAGAAAATCAAAGCCGTCCGGGAGGATGAGCAAATCAAAGGAAAGGAGAAAACCGACCATGTACAATTCCGGTGACGCAGCGGAGCAAGTCGTGCGGATCAGCTTGGAGGGTACGGAAGTTGCCCTGAAGCTGACCGGCTCGGCGGCAAAGAATATTGCCGCTATGCTCTATGCTGTCTGGAAAAACCGAGATAAGAACAAGACCAAAGGTCACCAGCGGCTTTCTGCCATGCTCAAAAGCGGCAAGGAGCTGAAAGTGTTCACCGTCAGCGAGGAGCATCTGAAACAGTTTGCGACCGAGGCCAAGCGGTACGGTGTTGTCTACTGCGCCCTGCGGGGGAAAGAGCGTTCCGCCGACGGTATGGTAGACATTATGGTGCGTGCCGAGGATGCGTCCAAAATCAACCGCATCGTGGAGCGGTTCAAGCTGGCGACGGTCGATACCGTTTCCATCAAGCGGGACATTGAACAGTCCAAGGCGGACAAAACCGCCTCGTCTGCCCCTGAGCAGGAGAAGCCCGACAAGGCGGCGGATGACCGCCTGCTGGATGACCTGCTGGGCGCACCCGTTCAAAAGGAGGAACACGCATCCCCAAACCCTGCGGCGGCAAAGACGGAGAAATCCCGTCCGTCCGCGCCTACCTCCGAGAAGCAAAGCAGAACCGCCGAGGGTACTGCTAAATCTCCCGAAGAACGCCCCTCTGTCCGTGAGGAATTACGGGAAATCCGGGAGAGCAGGCAGAAAGAGGCGGCAGAGCCGGGCATTTCCGAACCCACCCCGGCAAAAGAACCGAAAAAGCAGCAGACCACCACCCACAAGCAGCCTTCCCGAAAGAAACCGAAGAAAGCAAAGGAGCGATAACCGATGAGCAATTTTGACGATATTTTTGAATCTGCCCCGCAGACCGACGAATTTGACAAGGAGGCGTGGGCGGCAAAGAAAAAGGCGGAGCGTGACGAGGTTTACGTTCTTGCCGATGCCACCGCCGAGGCGGTTTGTGCAGACGGCGGCAAGTTCCGTGACTATCTGGATGTGCAGGCGGCTTTCCGCAACTACTCTGCCACCAACGCCCTGCTGATCCTTGCCACGAAGCCGGATGCCCGCAGACTGGGCGATAAAGATTTCTGGCGGGATCAGGGTGTGTATATCAAGCGGCAGGAGTTTAGCCGTCCCATCAAGATCGTCGAGTCCAACGGCGAATACACCCGTGATGATGGCAGCATCGGCGTGTCCTACAACATCAAGCGGGTCTATGACATTTCACAGACTACCGCCCGAACGAGAGCACCGCAGGCGGTTTCTCATGACGCACGGGCGCTGCTGAATGCTCTGATCTACAAGCGCCCTGCGCCGGTGCAGTCTGTGGACGAGCTGCCGAACGGCATGGATGCCGTGTACGACCGTGAGCAGAACGCCGTTTTTGTCCGCCGTGGGCTTTCGGCAAACGACCTGTTCTGCGGTCTGTCCAAAGCACTGGCGCAGGCGGAGCTTGCCCGGACTGGCAAGGAATACACCGAGGAAAACGCCGGTTTCAAGGCGCAGTGCGTTTCCTATATTCTCGGCAAAGAGTTCGGCGTAGATGTGAGCGGCTATGCCTTTGAAGCGCCTGCCGACTTCCTGCGTACCGATGACCCGCAGACGATCCGCACTGAACTGACCGACATCCGGGACACCGCCTATGACATTTCCTCAAGGATGATGCGGTCGCTGGAACAAAGCAAAGCGCCCCGCCAGAGTGAACAGGAGCGATAATGATGGGAAAACAGGAAAAACGGGTATTGACCCTTGACCGCTACGAACATGGCGTTGTAGTCAATGCCCTCAATGAGATGCGGAACGATCTGCTGGAGGAAGAACGCCCCACCGACATTGTTGACGAGGTTCTTTTGAAGGTGATCGATGCCCCCGCAAAGAAGGTAAGGTGCCGAAGCGATGAAGAAAGAGAATAACCCCCTTATCCTCTGCCTGTTCGGTATTCTCCCCGTGGTGTGGCTGGGGCTGCTGATCGCCCCCGCCGCCCACGGCGGTCTGCCGGAGATTGTCGCCCGGTTTCCTGCGGTAATGAACGACCCGTTTCATATCGAGCTTTGCGGGGACAGCCTGAAAACTGTCATTGTTTTGCTCTGTGCCTACGGGCTTACGGTGGGTGTGATTCTATCTTCCCGCCGCAATTACCGTCGGGGCGAGGAACACGGTTCGGCCAAGTGGGGCTCTGCCCGAACCGTCAACCGAAAATACCGGGCAGCCGCACCAGAGGACAACAAGATCTTCACGCAGAATGTCCGTATGGGTCTGGACGGACGAAAACACCGCCGCAACCTCAACACGGTCGTTGTCGGCGGCAGCGGCGCAGGCAAAACGAGGTTTTACGCCAAACCGAATTTGTGTCAAGCCAACACGAGCTTTACCGTGCTGGACCCGAAGGGCGAGCTGCTGCGCAGCACGGGACATCTGCTGCGGCAAAAGGGCTATGAGGTGCGGGTGCTGGATCTTCTGAACATGGAAAAAAGCCACTGCTACAACCCGTTTGTGTACCTGCGGGATGACAACGATGTGCAGCGGCTCGTGACCAATCTGTTCAAAAGCACCACGCCGAAAGGCAGCCAGTCCAACGATCCCTTTTGGGACACCGCCGCATCTATGCTCCTACTGGCACTGATCTTCTATCTGAAATACGAAGCGCCGCCCGACGAGCAGAACTTCCCGATGGTCATGGAGATGCTGCGTGCGGCGGATGTGCGGGAGGACTGCGACGAATACACCTCACCGCTGGACGAGCTGTTTGAACGGCTGGAAATGCGGGAGCCCGACCATATCGCCGTGAAGTATTACAAGGACTACCACTCCGGCAGTGCCAAAACGCTGAAATCCATTCAGATCACGCTGGCGGCGAGGTTAGAGAAATTCAATCTGTCCTCGCTGGCGGCGCTGACCGCTACGGACGAGCTGGATCTGCCGTCCCTCGGAGAAAAGAAAGTGGCGCTCTTTGCCCTGATCCCCGACAATGACACCAGCTTTAACTTTTTGGTCAGCATTTTGTACACGCAGCTTTTTCAGCAGCTATTCTATCTGGCCGACCACAAATACGGCGGCAGTCTGCCCGTTCCCGTTCACTTCCTAATGGACGAGTTCAGCAATGTCAGCCTGCCGGAGGATTTCTCCAAGATCCTTGCGGTCATGCGCTCCCGCAATGTGTATGTGTCCATCATTCTGCAAAATGTGGCGGCGCTCAAAGCGCTGTTTGAAAAGGAATGGGAGTCGATCCTCGGCAACTGCGACGAGTTCCTTTACCTCGGCGGCAACGAAACATCGACCCACAAGCTGATCTCGGAATCCTACCTCGGCAAATCCACCATCGACACCAACACCTACGGCAAATCATCCGGGCGAAACGGCAATTACAGCACGAACTATCAGATCAGCGGCAGAGAGCTTCTGACGCCGGACGAGGTGCGTATGCTGGACAACCGTTACGCTCTTTTGTTTATCCGTGGTGAGCGTCCTGTGATGGACGAGAAATACGACATTCTGAAACACCCGAACATTGCACTGACCGAGGACGGCGGCGCAGCACCTTATGAACACGGCGGGACGGAAAATGCCGTTGCGACGCTCTCGTTTGCAGGTGCTGCCGCCGAAACGCTGTTTGAACTAAGTGAACCCATACCCGATTATGAGCTTCTTTCCGATGAGGATATAGAGGCTCTTTTTAATTCAATTCAAGGAGGATGAACCTATGAAGAACACCAAAAGGCCGCAAACAAGCTGCCCGTGCCCGGCAAGGTCAGAAAGGGCGTTCGTTTCTACTGCGCCGCTGTGCTGTCAGTCGCTCTTGTGCTCGGCTGCTCCGTCCCGGCCTTTGCCGCCAATGACCCAATCGCCGTCGTGAACAACCTGAGCGATTTCATTTTCGGTCTGATCCGTGCGGTCGGGCTGATCCTGCTCGGCTGGGGCATCGTGCAGGTGGGACTTTCGTTCCAGTCCCACGACCCCAGCCAGCGCAGCAACGGCTTTCTCACCCTTGCGGGCGGCATCGTCATCACCTTTGCCAAAGAAATTCTCAACCTAATCACGGGCTGAAAGGAGGCCGCAAATGGAAAAGTGCGAGTGTTATATCCACTCTCTGAAACAGGGAGAAACCCATGTGCTTGGTGAGGCGACGATCCTCAAACGCATCGGGGACAACGACTACCTTGCCGAATACAACGGTGTGAAGTGCCACGCCATATTCAATCCCTTTGCCGGGCGCTACTTTGTAGACGATGTGTACGGCGTGATCCGCAGTACGCCCGACCGGGACAGCAGATAAATAAGATACGGCGCATGGGGCAGGTCACTTCGGCCTGCCCCTATTTGCCGGAAAGGAGGAATGAATGTGAGTGATAACTGGATCATCAGAACCTCGAAAACGCACTTGAAACATGGAACGAAAAGCTGGCGGAGATATGGCAGCTCATTACGCAGTCGCCAGAGCAATTCAAGGGCGGCACGATCTGGAATGTGATCGTCGGCATCCACGGTGCGGTGCAGGCTATCGGGCTTGCGCTGCTCGTTTTGTTCTTTGTGGTGGGCGTGATGAAAACCTGCGGCAGCTTTGCGGAACTGAAGCGGCCGGAACACGCCCTCAAAGTGTTTATCCGCTTCGTCCTTGCCAAAGCAGCCGTCACATACGGCTTGGAGCTGATGATTGCCCTGTTCAACATCGTGCAGGGACTGATCTCTACTATCATGAACGCCGCAGGCTTCGGGGCGGCGCAGGAAACCGTACTGCCTGCCGAGATCGTGACCGCCGTGGAGGACTGCGGCTTTTTTGAAAGCATCCCATTGTGGGCAGTGACCTTGATCGGCGGGCTGTTCATTACGGTCTTGTCGTTTATCATGATCATGACTGTGTACGGCAGATTTTTCAAGCTCTATCTCTATACAGCCATTGCGCCGGTCCCGCTCTCGACCTTTGCGGGCGAACCGTCACAGAACATCGGCAAGAGCTTTATCAAGAGTTATGCCGCCGTCTGCTTGGAGGGTGCGATCATCGTTCTGGCCTGCATCATCTTCTCGCTGTTTGCATCCAGCCCGCCCGTTGTTGATCCCGACGCTGCGGCGGTCACGCAGGTGTGGTCGTATGTGGGTGAGCTGATCTTCAATATGCTGGTGCTCGTCGGCGCTGTCAAAATGGCAGACCGTGTTGTGCGTGAAATGATGGGACTGTAAAGGAGGAAGAAATTTGGAAGTGAAAATCAATCGGGAGATTCGCAACTATACGGAATCCATGTTTTTCGGGCTGTCCATGCGGCAGTTCGTTTTTTCTGTCTTGGCGATCCTCGTCGCCGTGGGGCTGCACTTTCTGCTGAAACCCCACTTCGGGACGGAAACCGTCAGTTGGATGTGTATTCTCGGCGCCGCACCCTTTGCTGCGCTAGGCTTTATCACTTACCACGGCATGACCGCCGAGCAATTCCTCTGGGCGTGGCTGCGCTCGGAGCTGTTAGAGCCGAAAGAGCTTCGCTTTGAGGCATCGAACCTCTACTATGAAGCGCTCAAAGACACATTGGAGGGAGGAAAATCATGATCAAGACGCTGAAAAACCTGCTGAAACAGGACAAGGAGCGGTACACCGTGCCCCGCAAGGTGCAGGATGTGATCCCCGTCCGCCGCATCTGGAAGGACGGCATTTTTCAGGTGGGCGGCCGCTTTTCCAAGACCTATCAGTTTACCGACATCAATTACCTTGTGGCAAGCCGTGAGGACAAGGAGCAGATGTTTCTTGCCTACTCGGAGCTGCTGAACAGTCTGGATTCCGGGGCAACGACGAAGATCACCATTAACAACCGCAGGCTGAACCGGGCAAATTTCGAGCAGTCGATCTTGATGCCCATGCGGGGCGACGCCTGCGATGTGTACCGCAGGGAATACAATCAAATGCTGCTGGACAAGGCAACCGGCGCCAACGGCATCATTCAGGAGAAATATATCACGGTGTCGGTCTGCAAAAAGGACATCGAAGAAGCCCGCACCTACTTTGCCCGGATCGGCGCTGACTTGATTGCCCATTTTGCCGCCCTCGGCTCCAAGTGTACCGAGCTGGATGCCGCCGAAAAGCTGCGGGTGCTCCACGACTTCTACCGTCAGGGTGAAGAAGCGGCGTTTCACTTCGACCCGCAGGATATGATGCGCAAGGGACACAATTTCAAGGACTATATCTGTCCTGACTCAATGGAGAAAAGCAGTGACTGCCTGAAGCTGGGCGAGAAATACTGCCGTGTCTTGTTTTTGAAGGACTACGCCTCGTATATCAAAGACAGCATGGTCACGGAGCTGACCGATTTCAACCGGAATATGATGCTGTCGATCGATGTTGTGCCGATCCCCACCGACGAGGCCGTGCGGGAGGTGGAGAACCGTCTGCTCGGTATCGAAACCAACATTACCAACTGGCAGCGCAGGCAGAACGCCAACAACAATTTCTCCGCTGTCGTCCCCTATGATATGGAGCTCCAGCGCAAGGAGAGCAAGGAATTTCTGGACGACCTGACCACGAGGGATCAGCGGATGATGCTGGCCGTCATTACGATGGTCATTACCGCCGACGACAAAAAGCAGCTCGACAGCGACACCGAAACGGTGCTTGCCGTGGCACGAAAGCATATGTGCCAGCTTGCCGTTCTGAAATTCCAGCAGTTCGACGGGCTGAACACTGTTCTCCCCATCGGCACACGGAGGATCAATGCGTTCCGTACCCTCACCACTGAGAGCCTTGCGGTGTTTATGCCCTTTAAGGTGCAGGAGGTACAGGACAAGGGCGGCATTTACTTCGGAGAGAACGCCATCTCCCACAACCTCATCATGTGCAACAAGGCAAATCTTCTGAACCAGTCGGCGTTTCTGCTGGGCGTGCCCGGTTCGGGCAAATCGTTCAGCGCCAAGGAGCTGATCGCTTTTCTCATTCTCAACACCACCGATGATGTGCTGATCTGCGATCCGGAAAACGAATTTGGTGCGCTGGCGGCGGCTCTGGGCAAGGAAACGGCGACCGTCATTCATATGGCGGCAGGCGGCAAAGACCGTTTGAACGCCATGTATATGGTGGACGGCTACGGCGAGAACAACCCCATCGTGGAGAAATCGCAGTTCATCATGTCCCTTGTGGAGCAGATCGACAAGGCCGGTGTCGGCCCGCAACAGAAATCCATCATCGACCGCTGCACGGCGCTGGTGTATCAGGATGCCGAGCGGACGGGCAAGCCCGCTACGCTCTGCGACCTGCGAAACAAGCTGTTGGAACAGCCCGAAGAAAAGGCAAAGGAGATTGCCTTGTCGCTGGAGCTGTTCACCACCGGCTCACTGGATATTTTCGGACATGAAAGCACCGTCGACCTCGATAAGCGCATCGTCGTATTCGATATTCACGGCCTTGGCGAGCAGTTGAAGCCGACGGGACTGCTGGTGATCACCGACACCATTCTCAACCGTGTCACCCTTAACTGGAAGAAGGGCAAGCGCACCCACATCTTCATCGACGAATTTCATGTCGTTTTTGAAAATGAGCAGAGCGGCATTTTCTTCAATTCCGCATGGCGGCAGTTCCGTAAGCGCAACGGCTATCCCACTGCCATCACGCAGAATGTGGAATACCTGCTGGATTCCGTGCAGGCGAGCACCATGCTCTCCAACTCCGAGTTCGTGGTTATGCTCAATCAGGCGTTTTCCGACCGTGCCAAGCTCTCGAAGCTCCTGAACATCTCCGACGAGCAAATGAGCTATGTCACCAACGCCGACGCAGGCTGCGGGCTGATCAAATACGGCTCGGCGCTGGTGCCGTTTATCAACCGTTTTCCCAAAGATACCGAGCTTTACCGCTTGATGACGACGCGCCCCGGCGAGGGTGTGTTCGGCAGCGGAAACGCATCTTAAAGGAGGCCATATATGAAAAGCAAATATCTGATGATCGGGGCGGCCGTATGTGCCGCCCTTTTCTTTTCTCCGGCATCATGCTCTGTCGGCAGTATGCGGACGGAAAACAGGCCACCGAAGCCTTTGAACAGGTCGCCGCGCTGGTGGAAACCGAGCCGCTGCCGGAGCTGACGGCATTTGAAAGGTATAGGGTGGTGCAGGAACAGAACAGTGACTTTGTGGGCTGGCTCTCCATTCCCGGCACAAACATCGACTATCCCGTGATGCAGACCGTGGACAAGCCGAATTTCTATCTAAAACGGGGTTTTGACAAGCAGTACAGCGATTACGGCGTGCCCTATGTGCAGGAAAACTGCGACCTTGCGCGGTCCGACAACTGCGTGATCTACAGCCATCACATGAACAACGGGACGATGTTTGCCGATCTCTGCAAGTATGAAAACGAGGACTTTTATAGAGAGCACAAGACCATCCGCTTTGATACGCTGTCCGGCTTTAGTGAATATGAGATCGTGGCGGTGTTCAAGACCGTTGCCTATTCCGAACGGGGTTTCAAGTATTATCATTTCATCTGTGCGGAGTCGGCGGAGGACTTTGGTGATTATATCGTCCAATGCAAGGCGCTTTCCCTCTACGACACCGGTGTAACGGCGAAATACGGCGATAAACTGATCACCCTCTCCACCTGTGAATACAGTCGCAAAAACGGGCGTATGGTCGTTGTCGCCAAGCGAATCGCCGCGCCCTTTGCGGAGGTGGGCAGCAATGCCTGACATCAAGATACGGGATGTGGTCAAGGGAACGGTAAAGGCAATCGACAAATCGGCGGTGGCCGCCGAGCGGATGAAGGATGCCTATGTCCGCACCAAGGACAAGGCGGAGCACGGCATTTTTGCGGCGGAATCCTCTCCCGAAGAATACGCCGCCGACCGCACTTTGACTGGAACGGAAACGGCGGCGCACGAAGCTGTTCATGGGCTGGATAAGGCCGGCCGCAAGGGTGTAAAGGTCACCAAGCAAAACATCTCCAAGGCAAAAGAGCACTTTCAGCTGAGAAAGGCGGATTTACCAAAGAAGCCGGTGCATAACACCATCAAAGCAAATAGCCGCAGTAGGCAGGCGTTTGCTAGTTCCACAAGGAAGACGGCTGTCAAGGCTACTACTACCGCTGTTAAAGCCGTAATTGCCAAAGCGAAGGCCTTGGCCGCAGCTATCGCCGCCGGTGGATGGGTCTCTGTCACCGTCATCATCGTAGTCTGCCTGATCGGGCTGATCGTCGGCTCTTGTTTCGGCATCTTCTTCTCCGGCGAGGGCAGCGGCACGGGGCAAACTATGCGGCAGGCTGTGCAGGAAATTAACGCCGACTATCAGTCGCAGATCGATACCGCAAGGGCAAATCTCACCTATGATGAGCTGGAGATGTCCGGCTCCCGTGCCGTCTGGCCGGAGGTGCTGGCCGTGTATGCGGTGAAAACCACCACCGACCCCAACGATCCGCAGGAGGTCGCCACGGTGGACGATGCCAAGAAAGCCATCCTCAAAGATATTTTCTGGCAGATGAATGAAATATCTTCTCACATTGAGAGAAAGCCCGGAAAGATTATCACCGAAACCGATGACGGCCACGGGAACATTGTAGAAACCATTACAACGGTCACACACACCTACCTTTATATTACGGTCAGCCACAAGACCGCCGAAGAAATGGCAGACCGTTTCAACTTCAACGCCGATCAGCGGCAGCAGCTCTCTGAATTGCTTGTCGAGGAAAACCGTAGTATGTGGTCAGCCGTCCTTTACGGCATTTACTCCGGGGACGATGCTATCGTCACGGTGGCCTTGTCGCAGATCGGCAATGTAGGCGGTCAGCCCTATTGGTCATGGTATGGATTTAACTCCCGTGTGGAGTGGTGCGCCTGCTTTGTATCTTGGTGTGCGAATGAGTGCGGCTATATCGACAGCGGCGTTATTCCGAAGTTCGCAGGCTGTGTCAATGGGGTGCAGTGGTTCAAGGACCGTGGACAATGGCAGGACGGCAGCTTTGAGCCGTCTGCCGGTCAGATCATTTTCTTCGATTGGGACAACAAGGGCTCATCCGGTCCGCAGGACGGGCAGTCCGATCATGTCGGCATCGTGGAGAAATGCGAAAACGGCATTGTCTACACCATCGAGGGCAATTCCGGCGACAGCTGCCGACAGCGCCAATATCCGGTGGGATACTACGAAATTTTAGGCTACGGTATTCCGGAATAGATAAAAAAGAGCACGAAAAACCATATATGATGGCATTTGTTCATTTTTCTTGGCGCGAACGCACCCCACCAAGAGGAACAAAACGCGGGCGGTGCATCAGCACCGCCCGCAACGAATTACTATTTTGCAAATCTCTCGCAAAATTCTATCCGTATTTTTTAATACTCATGCTCAAAACTCGAAACCATCTGTGCAGTTCATCTCACCAAGAACATATTTATCTACACCGGATTCGCTACTAGTTTGTCATTATCCCAATTTATCAGGTTGTTCTGCCGAAAGTTTTTTATAGCATGACAAGCGTCGCTCTCACATGTGAATATACCGAGATCCCGGCTGTATTCAAATTCATATTCTTCATCATGCATGTAAAAAAATGCAACGTAGATGCTTGCCTCATCTCCCTCTATTTCGTGCTCAAAGACAACAAATCCATTAGGATAATTCCGGAAGCCCTCAATGTTTTTATAGAACTTAATTGTTGTAGAAACCTCATCTAATGATTTAAAAAAGCCAAGGATTGCAATGTCTCCGCAGTGAAAACGACCATCTGATAGCACTTCCGCTCTATGCATATGTACCAGTTCATAAATCTTCATGACATTATCCCCTCCGAATAAAGGAAAATGAAATAATCTCCATTTTCATCTGCTTGTAACCGATCTGTATTTCCTAAAGACCACACAAACAACCCACTTCTATTGATCCATTTCACAATTTTGTTAAAATCGCTGCATTTTGTTGTGCAGACAAAGAGCGATCCACCATTCCTTTGTTTACATAACTAGGCTTATCTGTGGCCCTTTCTTTTCCGGTCTGTTTGGAAGTCTTCTTTGACTTTCGACTATCATTTTTGCTAGGGTTTTTATTGGATGATGGTTTTGGGTCGGCCTTCGAGTTAGAACCTGAGCTATTCCTACGGCTCTCTAAATAATCCATCCCTGCGCCAATTATAGCTATTCCCGTTACCAGTATTTCAATACCAAGAACTGTTGCTGCAACCCATCCAACAGGATTCCAAAAATTAGTTGCAGCAGTAATCGCTTCGGCAGCCATAGTTCCTAAGGGATCCACGCAATTTATTGGATTATTATTGCAATAGGAAAACAAATTGCATCCAAGGAAAGTGGTAATTCCAAGCAACCCATCCGCATTAATGAACCGGCAGTTGGCAAAGTCGTAGTACCGGCTCTGGAGGTAGTAGAGGCGCGTTTCGCGGTCGTAGTAATAGCCACGGTAGCGCAGCGGGTTGATGTGCCCGATGAAGGTAGCATCCGTAGTCTTTTTGCCGTCAGCACCATGCACGGAGTAGTTGCCCCACGCGCCGTAGTTGTAAGACGCGACGAGCGCGCCGGCGGAATTCAGAAGGGCAATGACGTCGCCCTGCGCGTTGAGGACGTAGTAGTACAGCGTCGAGGTCGAGCCGTCGTTATAGATCATGGCGAACGGCTGGTTGCCGTCGTCATACACGAACTCGAGAGACTTATTGCCCCAAGTCTGGCGCATGACCTTGCCGGAGAGCGTGGTATAGTTATACGTCGTGCCGTTGACCGTTTTGCTGGTGCGGACACCGGACATGTCGTAGGTGTAAGAAACCTGCTTGCCGTCCACTGTTGCGGAGGCGAGCTGGCGGCCCTTCGTCCACGTGAAGGTATAGTCCTTGCCGTTGTAATATGTGACCGGGTTGCCGGAGGACGGGAGGTCGCTCGTCTGGGTCTGGCCTTCGTAGAGGATGTCCTTCGTGGTGCTGCCGGACGTCACGCTCGTGAGCAGATCCGGCCACGAGGGGTTGGTGTAACCAAAGGACTTGAGCGTTGTGCCGCCCCTTGTAATACTCCGGATGTTGCCCGCCGTGTCGTAACCGTTGCGGCGCAGCGTGATACAGCAGACAACGATGATGATCTGTGGTTGTGTGCTGACGGTTGTACGCATCATAGTGACCACTTATCCATTTCCCTGCGGGCGGTGCAACAGCACCGCCCGCTAATCTTTTCCGTAGCACAACCGAAAACAAATGCGAAAGCTATGTTATATCATTGCTTCTGTCATCCTCTTCTGTTGCATAATCATCATCTATAACAATATCCACACGTGCATTCAACAGGCAAGCATCTTGTAAAAAATGTGATTTCAGTCGGATGGACGGATATTCTCCGCTTTGATGTACCGCAATATAAATCGTCAAGAATAGTGCGCATGGCTGAAATTGCTCCAGAACCTGATGCAACTCACGCTCATGTTCTGTAATAAAACAATGCATTGCCTGTTGGACTACGTCACTTTTAAAAGTGTCAATCTGGTCAAATACAATAGTCCAGTATCCCGGATTCTGTGTCCCCTCATATGCATTCCACTTGCATTCTTGTCTTCGTTTTGCCTCCGTCGGCCGCACACCAATGATGGATGAAATTTCATCTATCGGAAAATCTGTATCAAAGCAAAAGCAAAGCTCGCCCCAAATAGTTGGCGGCAAAGGAGGCGAAAAACAAATATTATCCTCGCATATACTCATTTAACATTTTACCTTTCAGTTAATTTTGTATGCGGTTTCATAAATGATCCTCCCCGCTTTGTCAATGATAAATATAATACGGCTTCTTGAATCATAGGCTAAATCATATAATTTAATCTCCGCTTTTTTCCCCAAGGTACTCCTTTTTCAAGGCGTGAGCATCCAATCCATTGGACTTCAACTGGAAATTCGTAAGCTTTTTTGAGCGATGGCTTATTATTACTTTTTTTATTATTACCTCGCCCATTATTCTTTGGTGGTTGAGGCGAGGCAGGCGTTGAACCGCCATAATTCTCGGGACTTGATGTGTCAGCAGAATTCCCACCCGTGTTTCTATTGGCAAGAGAAACATTTTTGGCAATTCCATACGATATGGCAACTATAGCAACAACTTCTACAACAACGACAGCCGCCGTAATCCATCCAATTGGATTCCACCAGTTCGTTAATGTAATTGCGGCCTCTGCCGCCAGCAAGCCTGTTGGATCAGAATAACGGATTGGGTTGTTCTCGCAATATGCAAACAAGTTTGAACCAATGAAACCATCAGTAAATTGTCCATCCGCGTTGATGAACCGGTAGTTGGCGAAGTCATAGTACCGGCTCTGGAGGTAGTAAAGGCGCGTTTCGCGGTCGTAATAGTAACCACGGTAACGCAGGGGATTGATATGCCCGATGAAGGTAGGATCCGTGGTCTTTTTGCCGTCAGCACCATGCACGGAGTAGTTGCCCCACGCGCCGTAGTTGTAAGACGCGACGAGCGCGCCGGCGGAATTCAGAAGGGCAATGACGTCGCCCTGCGCATTGAGGACGTAGTAGTAGAGCGTCGAGGTCGAGCCGTCGTTATAGATCATGGCGAACGGCTGGCTGCCATCGTCGTACACGAACTCGAGGGACTGCATCGCCTGGTAAACCGTATCGTCGCTGTTGCGCGTCTCCCACTGCTGGCGCATGACCTTGCCGGAGAGCGTGGTATAGGTATAGGTCGTCGTGCGCTGGTTGGAGGTAGTGTAGACCTGCTTGCCGCTGCGGACGCCGGACATGTCGTAGGTGTAGGAGACCTGCTTGCCATCGACCGTTGCGGAGGCGAGCTGGCGGCCCTTCGTCCACGTGAAGGCATAGTCCTTGCCGTTGTAGTACGTGACCGGATTGCCGGAGGACGGGAGGTCGCTCGTCTGCGACTGCCCCTCATACAGGACATCCTTGGTCGTGCCGGTTGCCGTCACGCTCGTGAGCAGATCGGGCCACGAGGCATTCGTGTAGCCGAAGGACTTCGTGACCGTGCCGTCCTTCGTGATACTCCGGATATTGCCCGCCGTATCGTAGGCATAGAGGAAGGTCGTGCCGCTGCTGTTCTTCTCAGACACCAGCTGGCCCTGCGCGTCGTAGCCATACTCCTTCCACTCGGCCGCCTTGGGCACGCTCGTGCCCGCAGTCACGATCCTGGTGATGTTGCCGGAGTCATCGTAGGTATAGGTGAAGCTGCGGCTGCTCGAGCCGAACGTGTAGCTCGTGCTCGCCAGACGCGTACCCATCCAGTTGCAGCTGTCAACCGCGATGCGCGTAGGTATAGGCGCGGTCATAGACCTTGGTCTGCGTCCCGTTCTGGTCGGGCCCGGTGACGCTCTTGGACTTCAGCTGGCGCAGGTCATTGTATTTGTACGGACGTGATCACGCTCCTGGCCCGGAATCGTGGTCGTGATGGCGCTGATCGTGCCATCGACCGAGCTGTCGGTCGCGCCGTCGGCCTTGACGCCGGTGTAGGAATACTGCTGGTGGTACAGGCCCGTGCCGAACTGCCACGTCTGGGACGTCATGCGGTTGGCAGCGTCGTACATGTGCTGCGTGGACTGGATGAGCGCGCCGTTTAGCCCGTCGACTGGCGCGAATGGATGAGCCGGCCGAGGCTGTCATACTGGTAGCTGTACTGCTCCGTGACCGCGCCGCTGCCGTCCGTGGCATACTGCCGCGTGAGCGCATTGTCACTGCTGTAGTCGTAGTGGTACGTAGCAACGTTTTTCTGCTCATGCGTCGTCCTGTCGACGTCATTATACATCATTATATGCGGCGGTGCGCTGCCTGTCAAACGCGTCGTAGGTGTAGCTGACACTGTCGCCGTTGCCGTAGGTCATCGTGGCCAGCCGGCCGTTATTGACGTTGCCCTCATATTCGTAAGTCGCGAGGGTGATGGGCGCTGTGTATCCCGCGCGCTCCGCGCTCGAGGCGCAGACCTGCACGCGCGTCATGTTGCCGAAGGCATCGTAGCCCAGCAGGTAGTGCTGCCAGAAGGGGTTGACGTTGTTTCCGCTGGCGGGCGCCGCCTGCGGGAACGCCTTGCGGATGAGGTCGGTCAGCTGCGCGCGGTCGTACCGGTAGGTAAGTGCAGCCGTCTGGTCGATCGCCGTCTGCGACACGCGGTCGCGGCCGGACTGGTAGGTATAGGTCTGAGTCGCTCCGCCGGCGCTGTGGACGCTGGTGAGCTGCAGCGTTGTATCGTCATAGGTGTAGCCTGTCTGCACACCGTTTGCATCTATGGCCAGCGTGCGGAAACGGCCGGTACTGTCGTAGACATTTTACGACTTGAGGTAATCTCCGCTGGTGCCCTCGCTCGTTATACTCGTCGTGGCGCTGCCGGAGGTGTTGTGGTAGGTGTAGTTCGTCAGCCCGGCGAGGGTGTCCTGCTCGAGGTTGTTGCTTGCGTCATAGGCGAGCGTGTGCTTTGCGCCACCGGGCGTGGTGTAGCTCTTGAGGCGCTGGGAGTTGGCAAAGAACTCGCTGGCCGTCTTGGCGCTGCCGTCCGTTGCCGCGATGGGGTTGCCCTTGCTGTCGTAGCTGTAGGTCTCCGCCGGTTCGAGCACGAGGCTGATGTTCGTGAAGTACGCGTCGTTGGCGTTGTAGTCATAGGCGCAGTAGACCGTGATGTTCTTGACCATCAGGTCACGCCGCTTCGGGATGATCACCCCCGACGCGTACTGCCAGTCCGTGAAGTCGCCGTTGAAGCTCACGTACTGGTTTTCAGTCTCGCTGATCTCGGTTCCGTCCTCTTTGGCGTACTTGATCTCGGCGATGAGGCCGAAGTACCGCTCGCCGTCCTTTTCCGGCTTCGGCGAGGTGCCGCCGACGGAGTTTGCCTTGCCCCAGCCGGAGAGCAGGAACGTCGCCTCATCTGCCGGGAGATTGAGCGGGATGACCTGGTGCGTGCGCGCGTAGCCGTTCATCGTGTTGCTGACACGCATGGATTTGCTCAGCGACTGGCCGAACGGGTGCTCATCGCTGATCGTGTAGCTGTTTGGGACCCAGCCTTCCGGTTTCCCGTTGACGAGCCACGCAAATCTGCCATTTTGCACCAGGTTGATCTCGGAGGCGGCCTCGCTCTCTTCCAGCAGCAGGTCGTCGCAATAGGCCGTGCCGTCCGCTCGATCCTGCAGGAACGCCATGTAGTATGTGCCGGACGTATCCGGCGTGAACGTGACGCTGATCTTCTCCCAGCCGCGGTTGATCGAGGCATCCGTTTTGTAGTTCACCTGTTCGCTTTTCCACGGCGAGGCACACGCCTGCGACAGATCCGCGATCTGGTCGGCCGTGAGTGCCGCAAGATACACGCTGCCGTTGGAATCAAACGCGGTCATGGCGCATGTGTTCACATAGCCTGAGAAGGTGTACGTCGTGCCCGCCTGCAGGGTGGCTTCCTGATACATGCCGCTGCCGCGCGCCGTGGTTTTAATTGAGGCTTTGCCAAGGCGCGCCTTGTTTCCGGACTGTGTACCCGCCGAGGCAGACGTGCTGAATGAAAGCTGCGCCCAGTTGTCCGCAGCGTTGCCTGTGCAGGTCTCCAATCCGGAGTTGGACAGCATGTTGAACGACGATATACCCATGGCCGCCGCGCCGGACAGGCGGTTGTTCGTTTTGCTGGTGCCGCTGTTGCCCGTGTAGCTGGCGGCGCTGGCACCGATGATCTCCGAATAGTCCGTGTTGCTGTCATAGGTGCAGATCGTCTTGCCAAAATGGTCGAGCACGCAGGTCATGACCGTGTCGTCGGCCGTGTCCCGGGTATGGTCCGGGCCGTAGAAGCGGTACGACGTCTGGTGGATGCCGTTGCGGTAGGCATGGAACGCGCTGCCGGTCCGCTTCACCGCCGACGAGGTGTAGGCAAATTCCTGCACGCCGAACGTGGACACGACGCCGAGGTTGTAGGTGTAGGTAATGTCCAGACCGTACTTGCTCTCGGCATCATACAGCGTCGACAGGCGGCCGCCGCTGCCGAGTTATACGCGTAGGACACGGAGGTGCTGTCCGCATAGGTCACCTGCGTCAGGTGACCGGTGGAGTCGTAGGTGTAGTTCGTGGCACGCCCGGCGTAGTCCGTCACTTTGGACAGCCGGCTGCCGCTGTAGGTCAGGTTTGCGACCGTCTGAAGCGTTCTCGCATTCGTGCTGCTGCCGCTGTTGATGTCCATGACGATCTGCACGAGCCGGTTGCTGGCAGAACCCTTGACCGGCTTCCACGCGCTGCTGCCGCTGCTGTACGCTGCGTTGTAGGCGAAATAGATCGTGTTGCTGTTGTTGTCCGTGACGGAGATCAGGTAGCCGTTGTGGAACACCCACGTGTGGTACTTGTCCATGTCCGTCATGGTATAGATCGTATTGCCGCCACTGGTGGACTTGACGATCTTCAGGCCGAGGCCGTCCTCGTCCTCATACGTGTTGGTTGCCGTCTTGCTGAAGTAATGCTCGGTGCCGTCCTCGTCGTTGTAGACCAGATACGTCTCGTTGCCGACCTTGCACTCCACCACCGTCTGCTGCGCAGAGAGCTTCCAGCCGACACCGACTTGCATGGACGTGTAGTCACAGGTGTGAATACCGCCCGCCTCGTTATTGGAAAATTCGATGCCGGAGGTGGCGCTATTATAGATGTGGCGCAGCGCATAGGATGCCGGCTCCAGCGAGAGGGAGACATCCGCACGGTCGAGCGTGAATTGGTTCGTAAAATTATGGATAGAGAGGTCTCCGGCTTTTCCCGCCGATGCCTCCTGATAGGTATAGTAGCTCTCCAGCCCGACCGGGTTGCGGTAGTACACCGCGAAATATGGGCTGTAGTCGTGGTAGCCGCTGCCGATCAGGTTCGCTACGCGATAATTCTCACTACCGTCAATTCCCTCGAGGAGTACGCCGCGCCCGCCGCTCGTGTCGCCTTCGTTCTGCTTCTGGTACCACGCCATGACCGTGCGCGTGATGTCCCATGTGACGTATTCCCCAAGAGTTTTCTTACTTAATTTTTGGTAGTCAATGGTTTCTTCGTTAACAGGTGTAGAGCCAAAATGGACCAGATACCAAGTCAGACCGGAAACATCGCTGACCGCAGCGGGCCATTCATGCGCTTCCACCGTCAATGATCCATCCGGAGCCGCACAGCCTACACCATCGGATGTGAAAAAGCCGGCGTTATACATTGCCAATTGCGCGCTAATTGGAACACAATTTTGCGGAATCTCCGGCAGGTTTGCAAACTGAACATAAATATTACAGGCATCATATCCTTCGTTTGCCCTATACCCGACAAATTGATCTGCAGAATTCGGGGCAACAGACCCCGGCCATGCCGACCGGATGAACGTCGTCAGGACGTTGCCCTTGTTGTGCAGCAGGATCGTCGGGTCGAGCGTCACGGGGTAGGCACGCTCCGGCGCGTTCATCCACTCCGGGTCCGCCTCCACGGTCAGCAGATAGCCGCCCGAGATGCGCTCGAGCTTGTAGGCGGCGTCCTCCAGTGACGTTGCGCCGTCGGCATCCGCCAGATACGGCGCCGGGATCTCGTAGACCGGCTCGCCGTCGGCACCGCGCAGCAGCACAGAGCCGTCGGCCTCAAGCGTCGGCGTCAGGCCCTGCAGGTTCAGCACAAACGAGTAGGCATACTGTTCCTGCGGCTTCTCGATGATGATGCTCTCTTTTACGTTATATCCATAGTTCTGGTACAGCAGGCTGACACCGTCCATCACGTTGTCGAACGCAACGCTGGAGCGGATTTTCTGCGGCTGGATCTTGTCTTTCTCCGCCAGCTTGCTGAAGGTGCGCATTTTGGCCCCCGGGTTTTCCATCCTGGCCGCCGCCGTGGACGTGACCAGCGTATACGCCGCGTCGTCCAGCAGCGGCAGCTCCTCTGCCGTCTCCTGCTGCGGCACATCCGTCTCCGCCGCGGCTTCCGCGGGCTCCTGCGTCTGGTCTGCCTCCGTCTGCTCCGCCTCCTGCGGCTGGTCAGCAGTCTCCGGTGCCGCTGTTTCTTCGGGGGCTGCCGTTTCCTCCGCTGCCGGAACGTCCGGCGCGACCGCCACAACGTCGCGGCTGCTGCGCCGCGCCAGCGACATCGACACGCTCTGCCCCTGATACGCCGTCTCGAACAGGAAGCCGCTGTCGAGCGACGCGGCAAATTTCCGCGTCATGTCTCCCGCCTGGGCAACATACTGCTGACCGGTTTTCTGCAGCGTGTTGTCGATCTCCTCCCAAGACCCGTCCGCCGTCTGGTAGTGCACTGCCGTCTCGTACTCTACCAGCATGTAGCCCCCGTCCCGCAGCCGGAAATGCTTGACGGATTCCTCGCGCAGCGCGTCCTCCTCGCCGACGATCTCCGCATCGTCGTCCTTCATGGACACCGTTTCGCTGTCTGTACTGATGTCCAGATCGTTTGTTTCGTCGCCGACACCGAATGCCACCACCGGCAGCAGCTGCACCAGCAGCGTCAGCACAAGGATGAGGGATATGCTCTTCTTTACGCCTTCTTTCATGGTTCTTTACCCCACAAAGTAAAATTTTGTACGTTTCTGTAAAAAAATGAAACGTATTGGTGTAATTATGACAAACCCGTTTTCCTCTGTCAATACTGTTTTTATATTTTTGATAGAATTTATTAGAAAATATAATTCGTAAAAGATGACCATGAAAAAATGTTCTCCTTCTCTCCGCTATGATGTTCGCATGTTTTTTTGTTTTTGGGCTTGACTTTTGTTAATGGAGCTTCATTATAGTAAGTAATTGTTATAGCAGCGCCATTCATGTCAACTGTATAAGTATCGACAAATAAGCGATGCAACAAATACGAAATCATATATCCCGCCAAATAAAAAAACGAATGTTGGCGGGCTGATTCGCTGCGCGTATATCCCTCCAATCTGAGTTTTTTAGATTGGAGGGATTTTTTGTGCTTATTTGTTTGCGAACCGCCTTCCCTGTAAAAAGTAGCAAATTTTATTTCATTCTATAGCCTGCGTTGCGAATGGTGAGTTCCTCAAAAAGTGCTCTCCGAGCAATGAAATATGTAGTAAAAACAGCCACCCCATATAGATTATACTCACTTGTTTTGCAGGCCTTCGCTTTCTGCAGATGCATTTTCCTATGTCTGCGCTTTTCGGTCTGCAGCGTAGGCTGCCGCAGTCCTCCGCACGATTTGGATTTTCAAAATTCAAATCGAAACGGAGGAAAATATCATGGATGGAAACCATCCGAAACGAAGGAAGGACAAATACAATCCCTATACCATCGGCACGACCGGGGACGGCCGCCACTGGCTGACCTTTTCGGACGGACAAGGCAATCGGCATCATTTTGAGATCAGCGCTGCCGTGTTTGCGTTGTTTGATTCCTTTGAGCTGGACGACCTCTCCTATCTGAACGAAGTGGATCGCCACTATGAGCAATCGGAGCTTACGGAGGCATCGTTGTATGACCGGGCCGTGCATCGTCCGGCGACGGTCGAAGAAAGCGCTTTGCAGAGCATGGAATATGCGCAGTTACATAGAGCGATCTCCGAACTGCCCGAAATACAAAAGCGGAGGTTGATCCTCTACTATTTTCAAGGCTTGACCTATGAGCAGATCGCAGGAATGGAGGGATGCACTTTTCAGGCCGTTGCAAAATCGGTTGCGGCCGCCGAAAAAAGATTGAAAAAATTTTTTGGAATAGGTGGTTGAAAAATAGCCTTTAAGTGAGGAAACAGGTGGAGAGGTACGAAAACTCTCTGCCTGTTTTCCTTTTCGGCAAGCAGGGATGGCCTTTGACAATAAAATACCCATTCATCAAGCACATTCCTATTGCCATTGCGAAAGCATGAGCCACATTAGCGGCTGCGCCACAATCCGCACTGCGGGGAGCGATATACAGTCGGCTATCACGGGCGGGTGGCTCCCGCCCCGGCGACGACCGGCAATAGGGCTAACGATACTCCCGTCCAGCCACAGTCCGAGCGTGATAAGCGGCATTTCGACCGTGAAGCCGTCGCAGGCAATGGGGGCGGTCATGAGAGAACCTCGTGAGGGTGAAATCCCCGTGGAGCCGACAGCCATCGGCCGCTTGATGACTTCCCAATAGGAAATCGGGGTGTCGAGGACAAATTGAATTTTCTTCAAAATACTACGGTCAAGCGGCAGGACGGGTCTGACGAAACAAAGAATGTTTTATCTCTCACCGACCTTAATTCTGTTCTGCTGCTTGATCTCTACATAGGTGGGAACGCCTAAATACACAAAGGAGGTCATCACAGAATGAGCCACACATATTTGCGCGGCGATATGTATTACGCCAATCTGGGCCGGGGCATCGGCTCTGAGCAGGAGGGCTACCGCCCTGTCGTAATCATCCAGAACAATGTCGGAAACAAACACAGCCCCACAGTCATTATCGCTTCCATCACGAGCAAAACCGGCGTGAAAGCCAAACTTCCCACGCACTACTACATCGACGCCGAGGACGGCTTGGAACTGCCCTCTATCGTCCTGCTGGAACAATTGCGTACTGTCGATAAGCGTCGCTTGGTCAACTTTATCGGGCATCTTTCCGAAAAGCACATTTGCGGCATCAACCATGCGCTGGCTGTCAGCATCGGTCTGATCGAAAGCGTCCCCCAAAAACTGATCCTCTGCCTTTGCAGCACCTGCGCCGATAATTTCTACGGCACGGGTGCTTATTATTTGCGCAGGATGACCCGCACCAAACGGCAAAAGGCACTTGCACCTACTGTAATCAGCGGAAAGGGTATGACTATGAACTTGTGCCGAAAAAACGGTAAGGAGGCGGCCTATGGAATCACAGACAGCCTACAAACTGTTATTTGCTGACTATCCCGATGTAGTCAATGTTGAGCAAATGTGTGAAATGCTCGGCGGCATCTGCGATAAAACTGCCTATCGGCTTTTGAAGTCCGGCAAGATCAAGAGCTTTATTGTTGGTCGCCGCTATCGAATCCCGAAGCTCAACATTTTGGAATACTTGGACTTGATAGAAAAATCTACTGCGTAAAACCTCGTTTGCACATTTGGCCGATGTACTTCTATCTGCTACAATATTGCTGTCAATGGCAGATGGATCAGCGCTGTACCAATCAAAGGAGGTCTTATTATGGTAGCAGGACATCTGCGAGAGAAAAACGGGTACTATCACATGGTACTGAACTATGTGGACGAATACGGAAAACGACACACGCCGTCCAAGTCTACAGGTCTGACGGTAAAGGGAAACAAAAAGCGCGCCGAAAAGATGCTTTCCGTGGCTCGTGCCGCCAAGGAAGCGGAGCTGGAAGCAAGAGCAATCGAACGCAGTACGTGCAAAGCTCCCGTTGGCACGATTCTTTTTACTGCATTCCTGCTCGACTGGCTGGAAATGACAAAAAAGAATGTGGAGGAAACCACCTATGGCGCGTATTCTATGGGAATCAAAAGCAAAATCATCCCGTACTTTGAGGAACACCACCCCGGTCTTGCATTGCAGGATATTACACCCAAGCACATACAGGACTACTACACCTACGAATTGACGGTGCGAGGTGTTTCTGCCAATACGGTCATACACCGTCACGCCAATATTCGTAAAGCCTTGCAGCACGCTTTCAAACTCGGTCTGATTGACTCGAATCCGGCAGACCGGATTGAACGGCCCAAGAAGGAAAAATTCATTGGCAGCTTCTATGAGGAGAATGAGCTGAACCATCTTTTTGAAGTTGTCCGTGGTGATCCCATTGAGCTTGGCGTGATCCTCGGTGCATTTTACGGTTTGCGCCGAAGCGAGGCGGTAGGCCTGAAATGGGACGCCATCGACTTCAAAAAAGACCATTACGATTCGACATACCGTTACGCAGGCGACAATAGACGGCAAGAGCAAGATCATTCAAAAGGACAGAACAAAGACAAAGGCCAGCTACCGCAGTCTGCCGCTTGTGCCGCCATTTGAGGAATTGCTGCATCGCCTGAAAGCAGAACAGGAGCTGAACCGAAAGCTGTGCGGAAAATCTTATTGCAGGAAGTTTGCTGATTATATCTATGTCAATGAAATCGGTGAGCTTGTGAAGCCCGGATATATCACCCAGCATTTCCCGCTGGTCCTGCAAAAGAACGGTATGCGGAAGATCCGTTTCCATGATCTTCGTCATAGCTGCGCAAGTCTGTTGTATGCAAACGGTGTCAGCCTGAAAGAAATTCAGGAATGGTTGGGGCACAGTGATATTTCGACCACCTCAAACATTTACACGCACTTGAATTTCAACTCAAAGATTGCGTCTGCCAATGCGATTTTGGGTGTATATCCCTCCGCATGATGCTTTATGTCCCTCCAATGTCCCTCCTAAAATCAGCCTGAAAACGGCAAATCTGCTGATGCGGGAGGGGCAGTACATAAGAGTTCAAAGCATAAAGAAAAGCCCGCAAACCCAGTCATATCAAGGGTTTGCGAGCCTTCAAGGTTGTGGTGCCGGTGGCGGGGGTCGAACCCGCACGGGTTATTAGCCCAACGGATTTTGAGTCATTTGCTCCACACGGAATACAGACGAACTCGGCCCCCTGCGGAGGTCGTTGACGGACACCAAAAAGCCTTACCAATACTACTGTTTTTGAAGATGATGTGTAAAAAGCTCCGCTTCGTCTGCCATTTTCGCTCTTTTCAATTTGGACGGGAATTTTGGATTTTGGAGGGACATCGGAGGGATGTTGCCCACAAACAGAGCACAACAGCACACGCAATAGATTCATTTGTCGCAAATACATTGTAGCGTATTTCTCTGCCATTGACAACACACTTTCCGAAAAGAGGTATCGCTATGAGAACACGCGCACACTACGAAAAACTTTTTGCTTCCTATCCTGATGTTGTCACTCTGCCTGTATTTCAAGCCATGCTGGGCGGTATCGGTGACAGCACAGCCCGAAAAAATAATGCGGGCAAATAAGGTCAAACACTTTTATATCAGATGTACATACCTTATCCCCAAAACCTGCGTGATCGATTATGTGCTGAGCGACGATTATGCGGAATACAGTAAGACGCTTAAAGCGAGGGTCTAATCGTTAAGCCATTTGCAGAAATGCAGATGGCTTTTTTCACACCTGTACATAGCCGTCTGCTTCGCCGCAGGCGGCTAAATTTATGCAAAGGAGGAAACCCATATGGCGAATTGCAAAGTGATCGCAGTGACGAACCAAAAGGGCGGCGTGGGCAAAACCACGACCACAGCCAACCTCGGCATCGGGCTTGCCCAGCAGAGCAAGCGGGTGCTGCTCATTGACGCAGACGCGCAAGGCTCTTTGACCCTCTCCCTCGGCTACCCAAAGCCGGATGAACTGCCTATCACGCTGGCAGACATCATGCAGAATGTGATCGACGATAGCCCTATCCCGGACGGCTGCGGCATTCTGCATCACAGTGAAGGCGTTGACCTGCTCCCGGCGAACATTGAGCTGTCCGGCATGGAAATCCGGCTGATCAACGCCATGAGCCGGGAAAGTGTGCTGCGGACATATATCAATGCGGTCAAGCCTCATTACGACTATATCCTCATTGACTGTATGCCGTCGCTCGGTATGATGCCGATCAACTCACTGGCCGCAGCGGACAGCGTGATCATCCCGTCCCACCCCTCATTTCTCTCGGCCAAAGGCCTTGACCTGCTGATGCAGTCCATCGCAAAGGTCAAGCGGCAGATCAACCCGAAGCTGAAAATCGACGGCATCCTGTTCACGATGGTGGACAGCCGCACCAACGAGGCCAAAGAGATCATTGCATCTCTGCGCGCCCATTACGGTGAAAAGATCCGGGTATTCGGAACGGAGATTCCCTTTTCGGTCCGAGCCGCAGAAACCAGCGGACGGGGTAAGAGCATTTTTGCCCACGACAAGAACGGCAAGGTCGCCGCCGCATACCGCTCACTGACGAAGGAGGTGTTGGAGCTTGAGCGCAAAACCGAGAGATTTAGGGATGACACCGCTCGATGACCTGTTCTCCACCGACGAAAGCCGTGCGGAAGCGCACCTTGAAAAGGTCGTTACGCTGAACCCTGCCGACATCTCCGACTTTCCCAACCATCCGTTCAAGGTTAAGCAGGACGAGGCTATGGCAGAGATGGTAGATAGCGTAAAGCAGTACGGTGTGCTGGTGCCTGCCCTTGTCCGCCCCAAAGCAGACGGCGGCTATGAGATGGTTGCCGGTCATAGGCGAAAGTGTGCGGCTACACTGGCGGGGATCACCGAAATGCCCTGCATCGTCCGCAATCTCTCTGATGATGAAGCAACGATCATCATGGTGGACAGCAACTTGCAGCGAGAAACGATCTTACCGTCCGAAAAGGCATTTGCCTATAAGATGAAGCTGGAAGCCATGAAGCGACAAGCAGGCAGGCCGAGCAAGGAAAATCTGCGCCCACTGGACACAAATTTAATCGGGACGCGGTCTGACGAACAGTTGGCAAAAGATTCTCCCGATAGCGCCCGACAAATTCAGCGGTATATCCGCCTGACCGAGCTGATCCCGCCGGTGCTGGACATGGTAGACAGCGGCAAGATTGCTTTCCGTCCCGCCGTTGAGCTTTCCTACCTCTCCAAAGAACAGCAACAGAGCCTATACGACACGATGGAGTGCGAGGACTGCACACCGTCGCTGGCGCAGGCTTTCAAAATGAAAGAGTTCAGCCGAGACGGAAAGCTGACCGCAGAAGTCATCCTCTCCATTATGCAGGAGGAAAAACCGAACCAGCGAGAGCAGTTCAAAATACCGAAAGAGCGTATCAGCAAGTATTTTGCTCCGGGGACGCCCGCACAGAAGATTGAAGATACCATCATCAAGGCATTGGAACTGTACCGCAGGCGGGAACGCCAGCGGGATATGGAACGATAGTCACTACCAAGGGGCAGCCATACCCATTTTCAATAGATGTACGGCTATGTCGGCGTGTTCCCCCTCTCCACACCTCACCCCTTCAAGACTGTCTGTACTTCCCGAAAAAAAGAGATAAGCCCATACAGTGTTGCACCGAATAACGGTGCATTTTTAACTTTTTAGGAGGATTTCAAATGAAAACAAAGAACTTCAAAAAGCCAATTGCATTATTTCTCGCAGTGATGTTGTGTGCTTCCTTGCTGTTTAGCCTGGGAACGACTGCATTCGCCGCAGAAGAAACCGCCAATGTATGCCTTATTGCTTTTCCACGTGACGGGGATGTGAACTACAGTGGGGAATGGGGGCATGGCAATTTGAACTTTATGAATGGCTGGTCTACCAAAGCATCTGCATTTACGTTGATTCGAGCTATGGGGCAGTATAGCGGGAACATCTGCTACTGTATTGAGCCCGGCGTATCGCAGCAGCCTGGCGACAGTCTAACGAAAAAGGGAGAAGATTTTTGGGATAACTACCCCGCTGCCTATAATAAGACCATTTCTCCCGAGGATATAAAGTTGCTCATTGGGCGCATTTTTCAGTACGGTTATACAGGGCCGATCTCAGTATCCTGGCGCTCGCAAAATGACGGAGGCGACAAGCTGGCGCACGCCGTTGCCACGCAGCTTTTGATTTGGGAAACCGTTGTCGGCGAGCGTGATGCCGACTTCAACAAGATTGGAACCAACGGCAAAGATGCCATCGTAGATCAAATCAGCACAAACCACCCGCTGTACGGCCAAATTATGGGCTATTACAGCTCCATTGCTGCAAACGTTCAGTACCATTCCAGCATTCCGAGCTTTCTTGCCAAAACCGCAGCAGAGGCACAGAGTGCATCGCTTGAATGGGACGGCGAAGCCTATGCGGTTACGCTTACAGACAAGAACGGTGTCCTCTCAGATTATTCATTTTCCTCGCCTAACCCGGACATCAAATTTTCCGTCAAAGGAAATGAGCTGACGATCTCCACGGGCAATATGCTGAATGAGCCAGTTGCCATCACTGCCGAGAAAAATAATTCACGCAGGAGCGGCGTTATTACCTGGACAGATGGTGTTTACGGCCCCAATGGGAAATTGCAGGACACCGTCACTTATGCACAGGCAGTCGCCGATCCCATAAAGGGGTATTTGAACCTCAAGACAGCCTACGGTGAAATTCACGGGCTGAAGAAGGACGAGGACGGCAGCGGCCTTGCCGGTGCGCTGATCGGGCTGTTCCGTGCGGACTGCACCGAGTTTACAACCGAAAACGCCATTCTGACTGCCACCTCTGCCGGGGACGGCAGCTTTTCTTTTGCCCGTGTGCCTTACGGCAACTGGATCGTGCGGGAGATCGAAGCCCCGACCGGCTTTGTGCTGTCGGAGAAAATCTATCCCGTGACCGTCGATGCGGACGGTGCGGTGATCGAGGTGGAGATCGAAAACATCCGCATCCGTGGCACGGTGCAGCTCACAAAGACTGACCGGGACTATCCCGACAACAAGCTGACGGGTGCGGAGTTTACCGTCTACCGTGACAGCAATGGCAACAAGGAACTGGATGCAGACGATGAACTGGTCGGCACGCTGACTGAAACCGGCATCGGCGTTTATGAAATGGCCGACTTGCTCTACGGCGGCTATTTTGTCAAAGAAACGAAAGCACCGGAGGGCTTCTATCTGGACGGCAACGCCTACTATTTCGAGATCACCGAGGACGGCAAGACCGTGACCGTGGAGAACGAAGCCGGAAAAGGCTTTGTCAATGCGCCGCAGGTCGGCTCTCTAAAAATCATCAAGACTTCCTCGGACGGCAAGGTCGAGGGATTCTCGTTCCGTGTCACCGGTCCGAACGGATATGCCGGAGTATTCACGACGGATAAAAACGGCGAGATCATCATTGATGATCTCCGTATCGGTGAGTATGTGGTGTCCGAGGTGTCGGACGGCGCATCTTCCGCCTATGTGCTCCCCGCCGACAAGACGGCATCCGTGTTTGAAGGTGCGGTGACGAAGGTGGAGATGCACAATGAGCTTCGTGACACGCCGAAAACCGGGGACGACAGCAATCCCGCCCTGTGGTTTGCCCTGCTCGGCATTTCCGCTGCGGGCGCCGCCGCACTGGGCGTAGCCGGATTCAGAAAACGCAGAAAGGAGGGCGCGGAATAATGGAGCTGAAAACCATTCTTGCGATCGGACTGGTCGTATTTATCGTCGGCGCTTTGATCTTCCTGAAGATCAGATCCAAGAAAAAGTAAGCCTTGGGGCAACGGTTTCCGCTGCCCCTTTTACATATCCCGAAAAACAGAAAAGGAGGCAAATATCATGGTCCATTTCTTTGATTCGGACATAGCGAAAAAATACGGAGTCAATGCGGCGGTGCTGGTCTGCTTCCTTCGGGATTGTATCGAGCAGAAAAGCACCGAATCGCCGCAGCTCCACGAGGGCAAGGTCTGGGTGCGCTGTTCGGTGCAAATGATGACCGGCTTTTTCCCGTTTCTGTCCTACGACGAGATCCGCTACGCCCTGAAACGGCTGGTCAAGGGGCGGGTGCTCACAAAAGGGCAGTTCAACGAGAGCCGCTTTGACCGCACGAACTGGTACGCCTTTACCGAGTTCGGACAATTTCTGATGACGGAAAGCGAGGGACGGACGCAATGAAGGACGGCAGACACATCATTTGGAGCAATGACATTGACTACGACGACTGGCGGGAGGACTTGGAGGAACAGTACCCCGACCTCACCGAAGCCGAGCGCATGGAGCTAATGTATGAGCTGAACGGCGACTATCTGGACGACGAGCGCTCCAATCTGGACATTCAGCTCTCCCGTCCCATTCTCGTTGTCGGTGATCTGGGGCTTTGGCACGGCCGCCGCATGGGATATAAGGAAATTCCGAGCGGCAACATCCGGGACTGCCTTTACAGCGAACGGGACATAGATTACAGCACTTGGTATGTGGATAAAAACGGTGACTTCCGCTGTGACGCCATCCATCACGACGGCACGAACCATTATCTTTACCGTGCCTACAAGGACGGCGTGAGCGACACGCAGATCGAGAATCTGAAAGAAAAAATCTACCGGGGCATTGCGACCCGTGCGGACATTACAAGAGTGACCCGCAGGCTGGGCGACGAGATCGCCCATGTTTACGGCTTTCCCATCCCCCGCAGGCAGGCACCGGTGCAGGAGCGATAACGGAGGCAGCTATGATGAATGTATCAGATACAAGGGACTGCGCCTTTGAAGCCTTTATTACCAACCTCGGCAAATACAACGAGGGCTTTTTGGTGGGCGAATGGGTGAAGTTTCCCGTGACCAATGAAGAAATGCAGGCGGTTTTCCGGCGCATCGGCATCGGGCGGCGCTATGAGGAATGGTTCATCACCGACTATGACTGCCCGGATGCGGCCATCGGCAAGGTGCTCGGAGAATACGAGAGCCTGAGCGAGCTGAACTATCTTGCCGGGCAGATCATGGAGCTGCGGGAAAGCGACGATTTCTGGCAGGCGGTTTTGGACTTGGGCGAGAATATCGGCAGTGTGCAGGAGCTGATCAACCTGACCGAGAATTTGGACTGCTTTGATTACCTGCCCGGCGTGCGGAATGACTATGATCTCGGCTATTACTGGATCGAGGAAAGCGGCTGCTATGACACAAGCAATCTCGGCGCACTGGCAAACTATATCGACTATGAGGGTTTCGGACGGGATATTCGGTATGAAGAAGGCGGCGTGTTCGGAGATAACGGCTATGTGCGGTCAAACGGCGGCCGTTTTGTGGACACCTACGACGGCTGTGTTGAGAATATCCCCAAAGAATATCGGATCAGTTCACCCGCTGTCCCCATCCGCTCCGCAGCCCCACGGCAGACTGAACAGCCCGAACGATAAAATTTGCACCTTTGATATTGTCTTGCGGTTTGGGTATTGGATAATAAAAACGATAAGGAAGTGAGCACCGTGAGCGACAGCTATTTTGACCTGCCATCCCGCATCGAGGATGCCTTTGCGGAGATCGACAGTGATATTGTGATGGATCTGCTGAATACCGACGAGGACTACGCAGAGCTTTCCGACCGTATGGACAAGCTGAAAACGCAGTACCCCGTCATCGACAAAATGAACGAGGGCAGCGGCGAGATCCGCATGACCGCAGAGGAACATCGGGCGTATGTGGACTATCTGAACCTTGTCCGCCAAATGGAGGACATGGAACGGCAGCACATCTACTTCCGCGGACATACCGATGCCGTGGCGTATCTCAAAAAAATCAAGGCAATTTGAGTTTGAATACAATAGTTAAGCGATGCAGAGGTTAAAACTGCATCGCTTTTTTGTTTGATTAGCGCATAAAACTTGTATTTATCAAAAAGTTTTTCTGAAATCTAAGAAAAAACTATTGAGCAAAATTGTTTTTTTGGCTATACTAATAGCAAGGAGGCGATACCATGATCGTTAGACCCTACTATTTGGATATACTGAAAACCTATCGGGATGTTCCGCTGGTAAAAATACTTGCCGGAATTCGCCGCTGCGGGAAATCGACCATTTTGGATATGCTGAAAGACGACCTGCTCGGCAGCGGCATTGCGGCAGACCATGTGATCCATCTGCGCTATACCTCGGAAGAGCTGGACGACAGCATGACCGCCAAGCAGATGTACCGTGACATCAAAGAGAAAATAACCGACAGTGAACGCTACTATCTTCTACTGGACGAAGTACAGGAAGTGGACGGCTGGGAAAAGGCAGTCAACAGTCTGCTGGAGGATTTCAATACCGACATCTATGTGACCGGTTCCAACTCTAAGCTGATGTCCAGTGAAATCTCCACCTATCTGACGGGTCGTTATATCTCCATCCCCGTCTTTACCCTGTCCTTTGCCGAATATCTGGAGTTCAAAGAAGGACAGCGGCCGCACTCCGAAAGAGCTTTTGAACGAATATATCCGCATGGGCGGCTTCCCTATCGTTGCGCTCGGGAACTTCGATGAGCGTTCGTCCTATCAGATCGTCGAGGGAATCTACAATTCCGTTATCACCAGCGACATCACCAAGCGGCACAATATCACGAACTTTGACCTGTTCAACCGTGTGGTGAAGTATGTTGTGGAGAATGTCGGCAAGACTTTTTCTGCCAACGCCATCGTAAAATTCATGAAAGGTGAAGGGCGCTCCCTTTCGGTGGAAGCGGTCTATAACTATCTGGAGTGGCTGGAAAAGGCTTTCGTGATCTATCGCTGCCAGCGGTACGATATGCAGGGCAAGACGGTCTTGAAAACCCAAGAGAAGTTCTATCTTGCGGACGCTTCTCTCAAATACTGCATGATGGGATTTAACCCGAAATCCGTTGCTGCCATGCTGGAGAACATCGTGTACTTTGAACTTCGTCGGAAAGGCTATGATGTTTATATCGGCAAAAACGCCACTAAGGAAATCGACTTCGTGGCCGTACGGCGGGACGAGCGGATCTATGTGCAGGTATGCCGCAATCTGCCGGAGGAGTCTGACCGTGAGATTGCCAACCTGTTGGAGATCAAAGACCATTACCCTAAATATGTGGTGACGCTGGATGAACTAGCCGCAGGCAACATTAACGGTGTCAAGATCGTGCATTTGGCGGATTTCCTGCTGAGCAAGGATTATTGAATGTATAGAATGAGGGGTGAAGAATATGGCAAAGCAAAAATACAAGTTTGAGCGATTGACTCCAATCGACAATATGGACTTGGATGTTTATGAAGAAGCGATAGATTATGTTTTTAGTAACTCCGATGTAAAGAATGTAGCTATTTCCGGCGCATATAGCGCTGGTAAAAGCAGTGTTTTAGCTTCATACAAGAAAAAGCATGATGAATTGCGCTTTTTGCATATCTCTCTTGCGCACTTCAAATCCACAGATCAAGAAAGTGATGCCGAAGTTAAAGAATCCACATTAGAAGGCAAAATTCTTAATCAACTGATACACCAAATTCCGTCAGAAAAAATACCGCAGACAAATTTCAGAGTAAAGAAAACGGTAAGTTCAAAAAGCATAGCTACCTCAACCATTGGTGCTGTTCTATTTCTCATCAGCATTCTTCATCTTCTATTTTTCAGTGTGTGGAAAAACTATATAGGCGTTCTGCCGGTAAGTTTGATTAAATCAATACTGATGCCATCTACACATCCATACGCTCTGATAGTAGACGGAATTATAATACTAGTTTTACTCTCACTCTCTGTATACAAGTTGATACGCATACAAAGGGAAAAGAATATTTTCCGCAAACTAAATATTAAGGGCAATGAAATCGAAATATTTGAAAAAAGTGATGATTCCTATTTTGACAAATATCTCAACGAAGTATTGTATTTGTTCGAAAACTCTGATGCAGATGTAATTGTATTTGAAGATATGGATCGCTTTAATACAAATGGTATTTTTGAGCGTCTGCGTGAAGTTAACACACTTGCAAATATTCAATTAAATAAAGAAAACGAAAAAGTTCTCCGTTTTTTCTATTTGCTGCGTGATGATATTTTTGACTCAAAAGATAGTAAAACACAGTATCTATCAGCATTTTCAAGGAAACAAACACATCAATTTACTACTTATTTACTACTAACGAATGAGCCTTGATACGCAAGTTTTCCTAGATATGCAAAGATATGGTACAGCACATCAGTATTGAAACAAGAAAAAATTGAATAACTTATAGACTATGGAACGCCTAAAATGACGTTCCTTTTCTATTTCCAGCCGTTCTTATTGGACGGCTATTTTATTACCCAAAATGAAAGGAGCATTAGAACTATGAAAAAGACATGGAAACGATTGTGTACGGGCTTTTTAGCTCTTGCGACTGTCGTTACTGCTTTACCGACTACACCCGTTCATGCAGAAAGTAAGCAATACTGGACGGAGTCAAAAGAGCGTGTCGGTATCGTTGAAAAAGTAATGAATGACGGTTCGATTGGTTCTACCTTTAATGAGGGACATTTGACCGTTGAGGGCGAGGACGCTTACTGTATAGATATTAACACAGATTTTAAGAACGGTTACAAGACCAGAGCTGACGCAAGCTCACGCATGAGTGCCGACCAGATAAGCGACGTTGCCTTATCTATCGAATATGTAAAACAGTACACAGACAGCCACAGCGGAATAAGCAAAAATCACGCTTACCTTTTAAGACAGCTTGTAGTCTGGCAGAGATTGAGCGTACATCTTGGCTGGCAATGTGATAACGTGCGAGCTTCTTATGATGAAATTCCAAAGGCTACGCAGGACGAAGTTTTCTCTGGTGCGAAAGCCTTTGTCAAAGAGAATAAAGGACGCTATGAATGTGGCGGTTATATCTACTCTGGCGAGGGGCAGGAATTGGGACAATTCTGGGCGAAGCTGAATGTCGGAAATGCGAAATTACAAAAGACTTCCAGTAATACTAGCATTACAGACGGTAACGGGGAATTACTCTATTGCAGGTGCAACCTATGGTGTCTTTTCTGATAAGGACTGCACGAAACAGCTTGCTCCCCTTACGACTGATGAAAACGGAAATACAGATATTGTAGAGGTAAAAGCAGGCACAGTCTATATCAAGGAATTATCCGCACCAGCAGGATATAAAGTGGATAAAACTGTATATTCCTTAAAGGTTGAAGCTGGAAAGACAGCAACATTGAAAGTATCTGATACGCCAAAAGTAACGGACACTTTGATTGAGCTTTTCAAGATTGATATGGAAACACAGAAAGACAATCCGCAAGGGAGCGCTTCTTTAGCAGGTGCGGAATTTACATGGAAGTATTATGCAGGCTTCTATAATAAAGACAATCTCCCTGCCGAAGCTACTCGTACATGGGTTACAAAGACAATCGCTGAAACAGACAGCGACGGGACAACCCACTACATCACAAAATTAGCAGACGCATACAAGGTATCTGGCGACAACTTCTATATGCAGGACGGGAAAGCCGTTCTTCCTTTAGGAACACTAACCGTAGAAGAAACAAAAGCTCCAAACGGTTACTTGCTGGACGGTGCATATATGCAGACTGGCGATAAGTCCGAACAAATTAAGGGCTTATATGTAACACAGATTACCGAGGACGGCGACCTTGCCGTATTATCTGGAAGTAACCAGTTTTCCGTTTCTGACAAGGTTATCCGTGGCGGTGTCAAAATTCAGAAACGAGATTTAGAAACGGGCGATACCAAACCACAAGGAAGTGCAACTTTAAAAGATACTGCCTTTGACATCATTTCCTTAAATGATAATGCAGTATTGGTTGATGGCAAGCTCTATAAGAAAAATGAAGTGGTAAAGACAATTCGTACAGATATTGAGGGAATCGCTTCTACTTCTTATTCCGTATTGTTGAAAGTGAAGCTCCCAGACGGTTACTTAACAGACGGTGCAAAACCGATTGATTTTACAATCACAGAAAATGGAAAAATCGTGGATTTGACCGACAAATCACTCTGTCTACAACCAGATTAAGCGTGGCGATATTGAGGGTGTAAAAATCGGTGCAGGTACACACAAACGCCTTGCAGGTGTTCCATTCAGAATCACAAGCAAGACAACAGGAGAATCCCATATTGTAGTTACTGACAAAAACGGTCAGTTCTCTACTGCTTCAAGCTGGGCTTCCCACAAGGTCAATACCAATGCCGGAAAATCCAGTGAGGACGGTGTATGGTTTGGGACATCTGAACCAGACGACAGCAAAGGTGCATTACTCTATGATACCTATGTGATTGAGGAATTAAAGTGTGATTCCAACGCCGGATTTAAGCTGATTCCAGCCTTTGAGGTGGTCGTATCCAGAAATAAAGTGACCGTAGATTTAGGGACACTTACTGATGAATACGAAAAAGAAATCACAATCCATACCACAGCGACCGACAAGAAAACAGGCGAAAAAATGATTGTTGCCGGAAAGGACATCAAGATCGTGGACAAAGTCACACTTGATGGCTTGGAAGCTGGAACAAAATATAAACTTTCCGGCTGGCAGATGTTAAAGGAAGAAAACGCCGAACTTCTGATTGACGGGAAACGTGTAGACAGTAATTATACTTTCACTGCTGACAGTGAAAAAATGACGGTTGAGATTACTTACAGTTTTGACGGTTCAGCTCTTGGCGGTCAGAACCTTGTTACTTTTGAGGAATTGTACGATATAAGCAATCCGAAAGAGCCTGTCAAGGTTGCCGAACATAAAGACATCAACGATGATGGACAGACTGTTCTTATCACAGAACGTATCATCAAAATCCATACGACCGCTACGGACAAGAACGGCAAGAAAGAAATCGAAGCCGGAAAAGATGTAACGATTGTGGATAAAGTCACATTAGATGGGCTGGAAGTTGGAACAAAATACAAACTTTCCGGCTGGCAGATGTTAAAGGAAGAAAACGCCGAACTTCTGATTGATGGAAAGAAAGTATCCAATGATTATGAGTTTACAGCCGACAATGAAAAAATGACGGTTGAGATTGCATTTACCTTTGATGGTTCTTCTCTTGGTGGAAAGAGCCTTGTTACATTTGAGGAATTATACGATATGACCAATCCAGACGAACCAAAGAAAGTGACAGAACATAAGGACATCACAGACGATGGACAGACTGTGACAATCAAGGAAGTGCCGGAAGTCCCAGACACACCAAAGGATACCGACACGCCGGATACACCATCTATGGTTACTAAGACAAGTGACAGCCCAAAAACAGGCGACAATACCAATATCTATGCTTATCTTGCCATGCTCGGTCTTTCCTGCGTAGGGCTTGGCGGTATGCTTTACTTCAAACGCCGTAAAAAGAAATCATAAGGCGGTAATGTAGCGGTTGGTAGAGCGTTCAAGGTCGCCACCCTTTTTGCAACTTCACGCTCCCGTGAAGCTCTGATTTACAGGAGCGTGAAGTCCACTAGGGGCGTGGGGAGTGTAGCTCCCCACAAAGTACAGCAGGAAAGAAAATAAAACAGAAAGAAAAGAGGTCAATCATTTATGGAATTAAGATTTGTCGTACCAAACATGGAAAAGACATTCGGGAACTTGGAGTTTGCCGGAGAAAATACTACGGAACAACAGAGAATCAACGGGCGTATGGCTGTCATTACCAGAAGCTACAACCTGTATTCCGATGTGCAGAGAGCCGATGATGTAGTTGTGACACTTCCTGCCAAAGCTGGCGAAAAGCATTTCTCGCCAGAGCAGAAAGTAAAACTTATCAACCCACGAATCACTACTGATGGCTATAAAATCGGAGAACGTGGATTTGTCAATTACATCTTACTTGCAGACGATATGTTACCAGCAGAAAATAAATAAGGGGGTATTCAGATTATGAGATAGACGACATTGTACTGAAAAAATAAAGGCGGTCAGCCCGCAGGCAATCCACAGAACCACGCTCCGCAGGGACAGCAGAAAAATAATCGTTGAACCATGTTTTCATTGTAGGTTGTACTAGATAGATATATAATTGTTGTACAATAAAACAATGTGGTGTTTTTGAATTGGGTAAACGTCCAGAATTTCGTGAAATCAAATCCTATGATGATTTTTTAAGGTATTATTGGTATCGTGAAGAATTATCTGAAATATGCAAAAAATCTTGGAATAGATTATACAGGAACAAAGCAAGAATTAAACCACAATATTGAGGAATATTTTAAGGGAAATCTAATTAAGAAAACATGTATATCATTCTAAAAAGGTATGTAAAGAATATCCTTAGACTGTCCATTGCTTGATTGTGGATTTTCCTTTAATTCCAAATTCAGAAGTTATTTTTCAAAAAATTGACAGGCATTGATAATTTTAAGTTTACAGCAGATATGGCAACAGCATGGAGAAAAGTAAAAGACCATGATATAACTTTTCACCATTCAAGATATGTTTGATGTGTATAATCAAACTGATTATGCAAAATATGATAATTCAACTTGTGAGTGGAAATTGAAAGCATTTTTGTGTTGATGAAAAAGGCATGTTTCAAAACAAGTTAAAGTGAAGTTTTCAACCTTATGGAAAAAAAGGAAATTCTACACATCCAAAAGTATATAATCACATTTAGTAGATGAAAACATG
>VOFB01000146.1_pt1 | contig 40000 bp, 68 predicted proteins | sample 5384141 | NCBI WGS metagenome assembly VOFB01 (sample SAMN12384721, study PRJNA508395) | human gut metagenome | isolation source: healthy gut A | host: Homo sapiens
AAGTCCGGTCACGGTAATCGCCAGTGAGCCGTGTAGCTAAACTCGGTGCGTTGCAGTAATGCAGGGTACTAAGCGAGTGGATAAAGTAACCTTGGTAAGAGGGGCGAGCAATTATGCAGACCGTAACATAAAGTGAATTCTGCCGTATCGTTAGAAAGGTCTCTGAAAAAGAGAGCAAAGGGAAGCTGAACCCGGGCGTATGGGTGAAAGCCATGGAACGTGTGAAGAAACTGGAAAGCAGCACGGAGGAATCCCTCGGTATAGAGGAAACGGTATGTATGAAAAGTGTGGTTCGGAACTGGAGAGACCCTACCCATCACCGAAAGGTAAAAAGAAAGCGTATAAGCTTGGCGAAATCGTATTTCTGATGGGAGGGAGTCGGAGAGAACATAGTACCAATAATGACTGTGCAAGAAAACGCAGTCTATGGGAAGGTTCTTGCTTCATTCATGTTTGTAGAGAGGGTAAGAGTGAGAGAATGTCATGCAGACTAACAACTCCAAAGAAAAAGTTCGACAACTTCAAAACAAACTATATCTGACAGCCAAGAAATGTGATAGCCGAAGATTTCATGCACTTTACGATAAGGTATATCGTGATGATGTACTTTTGTAGCATGGAAACGGGTAAAAGCTAACAAAGGATCCAGTGGTGTAGATGGTATCGGAATCGAAGATATTGAAGAGATGGGAATTGAAAATACCTGTCGGAAATCAAATCGGAACTGATGGATGGAAAGTATAAACCATCCCCAGTAAAGCGAGTTATGATACCAAAACCAGACGGAAGTGAAAGACCTCTTGGAATACCAACAGTCAAGGACAGAATTGTGCAGATGGCTGCTAAGATAGCAATAGAGCCAGTATTCGAAGCTGACTTTAGAGATTGTTCCTATGGATTCCGACCGAAAAGAAGTGCCGCAAGCACTGGAAGTGGTAAGAAAGCGTGTAACAACAAGGGCTATTATGTAGTAGACGCAGATATTGAGAAGTTCTTTGATAACGTAAACCAAGATAAGCTGATGAAACTGGTAGAGCAGAGAATATCAGACCGTAGGATATTGAAGCTGATAAGACAATGGTTAGAATCAGGAGTATTATACGGAAATGTACTGACAATTTCCGAACTGGGAACAAGCCAAGGTGCAGTTATATCACCGCTATTGGCAAACATCTACTTAAATACACTGGACAGACTGTGGGAAAAGTATGGACTTACTCACGGTATTCTTGTAAGGTACGCAGATGATACAGTCATCATTTGCAAGAATAAGAAAAATGCAAATCACGCACTGAACTTATTGCAGTACATCATGGCAAAACTGGATTTAAAGCTACACCCAGTAAAAACAAAGATTGTCAGCATGTGGGACGGAAAAGAGGATTTGACTTTCTTGGAATGCACCACAGAAGAATGACAACGGAAACAAGCAAAGGACAATTGTATAAAGAAACTTATCAGTACCCGAGCAGCAGGAAAGCCATGAAGAAGATGAAAGCAGAATCAAAAAGAATGTAAACGGTCGAAGTCTGTTAGTTGCAAAGGAAGAGGATTTAATAAAGAATCTAAATCCGAAAATCATAGGTTGGAAGAATTCTTATTCCACCAAAACAAATGCGACATGGATGCAGGAATTAGACTGGTATATTATCTGCACCTTTACAAGATGGTATAACAAGAAACACCAAAGGCGTAAACATATGTCAAGAGTGGGATTTGTTAGAAATAGCATTTACGAAAAAGGATTAAAGAAAATGGCTAGAGCATGACGTAATGCTGTAGAAAGAAGAATGTCGGAAAGCCGTGTGAGGGAGAACCTCATGCACGGTTTGATGAGGGCGGATGACAATCATTCAATGTATTAAGTAGCCAGAATAGAACACGAATGGAGAAGTGAAAAATAGGACATCAATAGAGAGACCTTAACTGTATCACAGTGAGGTCTCTTTCTTTATGCCGTGTGTCCAGCGAAGCTGGACCACACTAGCCGGTGTAAGTCCGGTCACGGTAATCGCCAGTGAGCCGTGTAGCTAAACTCGGTGCGTTGCAGTAATGCAGGGTACTAAGCGAGTGGATAAAGTAACCTCGGTAAGAGGGGCGAGCAATTATGCAGACCGTAACATAAAGTGAATTCTGCCGTATCGTTAGAAAGGTCTCTGAAAAGAGAGCAAAGGGAAGCTGAACCCTGGGCGTATGGGTGAAAGCCATGGAATGTGTGAAGAAACTGGAAAGCAGCACGGAGGAATCCCTCGGTATATAGGAAACGGTATGTATGAAAAGTGTGGTTCGGAACTGGAGAGACCCTACCCATCACCGAAAGGTAAAAAGAAAGCGTATAAGCTTGGCGAAATCGTATTTCTGATGGGAGGGAGTCGGAGAGGAACATAGTACCGATAATGACTGTGCAAGAAAACGCAGTCTATGGGAAGGTTCCTTGCTTCATTCATGTTTGTAGAGAGGGTAAGAGTGAGAGAATGTCATGCAGACTAACAACTCCAAAGAAAAAGTTCGACAACTTCAAAACAAACTATATCTGACAGCCAAGAAATGCGATAGCCGAAGATTTCATGCACTTTACGATAAGGTATATCGTGATGATGTACTTTTTTGAAGCATGGAAATGGGTAAAAGCTAACAAAGGTTCCAGTGGTGTAGATGGTATCGGAATCGAAGATATTGAAGAGATGGGAATTGAAAAATACCTGTCAGAAATCAAATCGGAACTGATGGATGGAAAGTATAAACCATCCCCAGTAAAGCGAGTTATGATACCAAAACCAGACGGAAGTGAAAGACCTCTTGGAATACCAACAGTCAAGGACAGAATTGTGCAGATGGCGCCAAGATAGCAATAGAGCCAGTATTCGAAGCTGACTTTAGAGATTGTTCCTATGGATTACGGAAATGTACTGACAATTTCCGAACTGGGAACAAGCCAAGGTTCAGTTATATCTCCGTTATTGGCAAACATCTACTTAAATACACTGGACAGACTGTGGGAAAAGTATGGACTTACTCACGGTATTCTTGTAAGGTACGCAGATGATACAGTCATCATTTGCAATAATAAGAAAAATGCAAATCACGCACTGAACTTATTGCAGTACATCATGACAAAACTGGATTTAAAGCTACACCCAGTAAAAACAAAGATTGTCAGCATGTGGAACGGAAAAGAGGGATTTGACTTTCTTGGAATGCACCACAGAAGAATGACAACGGAAACAAGCAAAGGACAATTGTATAAAGAAACTTATCAGTATCCGAGCAGGAAAGCTATGAGGAAAATGAAAGTAGAAATCAAAAAAGAATGTAAACGGTCGAAGTCTGTTAGTTGCAAAGGAAGAAGATTTAATAAAGAATCTAAATCCGAAAATCATAGGTTGGAAGAATTATTATTCCACCAAAACAAATGAGAAATGGATGCAGGCACTAGACTGGTACATTATCTGTACCTTTACAAGATGGTATAACAAGAAACACCAAAGGCGTAAACATATGTCAAGAGTGGGATTTGTTAGAAATAGCATTTACGAAAAAGGATTAAAGAAAATGGCTAGAGCATGACGAAAATGCTGTCGGAAAAGAAGAATGTCGGAAACGGTTTGATGAGGGGGGATGAAATTTTCATCCGCCACTCGGTATTCAAGATAGGGGCAAGGCATAGAAACCATATTTAGTTCGAACGGGAAATCCGTAATTGAACAAGGAGCGAATCATATGGTAATATAAGGATAGCAAAGGACTCTATATGACAATCTTGCCAGATAAAAAAAGAAGATTTATGGCAAAACGGACGAGATACTTATTGACAAGTTGTTTGATTACTACGGGTTGGCAATTAGTGATGTGAGTATTGCTGGGGTTTTTGAATTAGCGCTTGCTGAAAAGCAGACTACTCAGAATGTGAATCCGGAAACTATTAAAAGAGATAGGCAAACATTTAATCGGTTTATCATATCTGATTTTGGCGCACGAGACATTCGAGAAATTTCAAAAGTAGAGCTTCGAACATATACGCAAGAAATGGTTCAAAGAATTCATCCGATAGAAACAGCATTTAAGGCATATAAAGGTATTTTAAATCTTATATTTGCTTATGCAATGGAGTACAGGATTATTAAAGAAAATCCTGTTCCGTTTGTCAAGAATGCTGTTTATCTAAAAGGATGTGAGCGCACGAAGGCAAAAGCGGAGAACAAAAATTCTGTCAAAGGAAGAAATCGATTTGGTAACCAAAACTGTTCGCAGTCGAATGACACAGAATCGATACCATGGTTATTTTATTTTGGGATATGCAATTTTACTTTCCGTTGAAACTGGAATGCGTGTAGGTGAACTCTGCGCACTGAAATGGGATGACGTAAAAGCGGATGCAATACATATCCATGCGCAACAGTTAATGTATAAGGAAAACGGGCGTAATTATTATTATGTTGATTGGACTAAGGATGAAAAGGGATTTAGCCAAGGTGGAAGAAGATTTCCGATTACAATTGAAATCAGGAATCTTCTCTCAGAGATAAAATCTGTACAGGATTCCTTGGGGATTGAATCAGAATATGTATTTTGTAATCGGGAAGGGCGATGGATTTACACAAAAGCATATTCAGATTGTTTACGGGCATTATGTAGAAGTTTGGGATTTCAGGTGACTAACAATCATGCATTTCGTATGTCGCTGAACAGCAATGTATTTATTCCGCTTGGTATTCCGGTTACTGAAAGAGCACGATTATTGGGACACTCAGTTGAGACGAATGAAAAATATTATAGCTATGCTCGAAAGAACTCGATGCAAGATATATGTGCACTTTTGAATGGACAAGCAGTATAGGTCTCACCTAGGTCTCACCCAAAATAGCATCAATTCAAACATAAAGGAAGCCTTGAGACCGCTATTCTCAAGGCTTCCGAGTAAATGTACCAATGCAGGAGATGGGACTTGAACCCACACGCTGTTGCCAGCGTCAGATTTTGAGTCTGATGCGTCTGCCATTCCGCCACTCTCCTGCGTCTTATGAACTTCTTGAACAAAATCGCTCAAGCAAGAAATATCTTATCATACTCAAAGACAGATTGCAAGAAAATTTTTGCTTCTGGAAAATTATTTACACATATTTTAAGAAGAAAAAACATATTGTGAAAAATGATGATTTTCAGGCTTTTTTTGTTGACGAAAGTTATCATATATGATAACTTATTAACATGTGAAAAAGAATTGCAGAAAAAAACAATGAACGAATGAGCACAGAATCGTTTATTGCACAAAAGAAAGAGCGAATGCAGGAGGGCGTCAGTTTGGCTCAGGGAGAAAAAAACATCTTGCAGGTCAACAGCACCCCCCGGTATGAAGTGGTCCAGCAGTTAAAGGATGCAAGAAAAGCGCAGGATATGACACAGGAAGTGTTAGCGGAACGTGTGGGAACGAAAAAAGTCTAATATTTCCAGATTTGAGAGCGGCAAATATAATCCAAGCCTTGATTTCCTGATCAAGGTGGCAGGAAGTCTTGGAAAACAGGTACAGATCAGGATTAAGTGAAGAAGGAGTTTTATGTTATGGGCAGAAGTGTGACATTAGGAAATGGCAGAGACATTGACAGAGATATCGAATTATGCAGAACAACGAATGAGAAGACCAGTGAGCAGACGATCCATGTTCTGATGGAGAATCATATTCCGTTTACCAAGAGCTGGATCAATATTCCTTTTTTTTCTTCGCAGGAAATTTCATGGTGCAAGTCAGATCTGTGTGATCAACACCAATCGTAATCGTTACAGTCAGGCAAGAACCGCCATCGACCAGATGGATATCCACTTCAAAAGCGTCTTGTCGTAAGCAATTATTAATGAAAAGTCCCGGTTTCCAGAGTGATTCAGGAAACCGGGGACTTTCCATTAATAATTCAGCTCACGCAGGTTTTCCTCAAACTGTTTTTGAGCAGCTTTCTGGAGTAGCACGCAGCTACAAAAGAGGAAAGGGCGAGATTGTATACATTGGTGTATTGTACATAATGCCATTTCAGGTTTTCTTTCCAGTTGGTGAGCGTGATCGTCTTGTCCTCATCGAGATGGTAATCGTAGAGGTTGTTGCGAAGCTCATAAGCGGCTGCATAGGAGAGGATATGCTTCATCAGAACAGCAGCGTCAGCCGGAACCGGGAGATCTTTCATATCGATCGCGCCCACTGCGGTAAATGGCGCAAAACGTCCGGCAGGGTGTTTTAACTGGAATAAACCATCTAACGTAAAGTTTTCAAGATCCGTATCAAAAGATTGCAGGGTTGCCAGCACCAGAGTATCGGTCATTTCCTGAAAAGCAGGGTTGGCAGAACAGTTCTTTGTTTCAAAATATTCATCCATAAAATCGTAGAGAATAAAATCTTCGCACGTAAAATGCAGATCTTCCATATAGGCGGCCGCAAATTTTGGAAGCAATGCGATCAGTGTACTATAGTGGATAGAACAGATGGCAAAGGGCAGCATAAAACTGTACTTCTGTCTGCAATAAAAGTTCCAGATCCACATCCACATTTGAAAAATCCACGGAAGAAATCTCAGGGCATGCCTCTTTGAAAATGCGGTTTAAGATCGCAAGACCAAAACCGGATTTGTCGTCAATGATGGCGATGGCGTAGCATAAAAGAACCGGATCAAAAGAATTCTCGGAAAAAGAAGGACCTCTTTAAAATGCGGTTGAAAAATAAAAATCCTGATCCAGAAAACTGAAAAAATGCGGTAAATATCAGAGAGAGATTGTCCATAGAGAGCGGACACTCTAACGTATCCCTTAATTCTGTTATAACAGCTGGATTTTCCTTTGCCGCAAAAGTGAGGAAACGATACACAACATAAGTCTGCAAACGATCCATGTTTTCTTCGGGACCGTTTTCTAAATATTCTATCAAAAATTCAGTAGGAAAAAACTGATCAAAAAATTCATCCATAACAATACCTTACCTTTCTCTGTTTCCGTTCGCATGCCCATGAGGTATAAGCAGCGAAGCATGTTTAAGTGATGAAAACACAATATAATATTTTTATAAATAAAGCAATAGGGCTTTTATTTTTGGAGAAAAAAGACTTATTATGGATAATGAACTGATTTTTAGGAGAAAAAGGAGAGAGATTATGTTGAGAGCAGACAGATTACCGTGAGCGTGCAAGAGCATCTTTGAGTGGAAACTGGGGAATGGCAGTTCTTGTTTGTTTTGTAGGAGCATTGCTTGGAGGAATCCAGTCCGTTATACCTGTTACCGCAAATTATCAATATGGGGAGGGGAATGAGCGTACAGATTTTTGGGATAAATATGAGCCTGAATCAGCTTCCGGCAGAAATGCTCGGAATCTGGCTGTCATGATGAGCATTTTAAGCATTTATGCACTGGCACAGTTTGTGATCGGTGGTGTAGTGGAACTTGGTATGTGTGCTTATTTTTCCAAACGTGCATTGGGCGAGAATGCGGACATTAAGGATGAGTTTGCTTATTTCCAGTATTTCGGAAAGGCACTCGGGCTTCGTATTGTAACTTCTATTTTTATTTTCTTATGGACGATGTTATTTATCATACCGGGACTCATCGCTACCTATCGTTATGCGATGGCACCATACATCATGGCAGAACATCCGGAAATGGGGATCATGGAGGCGATTGAGGCATCAAACAGATGATGGATGGAAATAAATGGTCGCTGTTTTGTCTGGATTTCAGTTTTATCGGCTGGATGATTTTAAGTGCATGTACATTTGGAATCGGAGATCTATTCTTAAATCCATATACCCATATGGCAACGGCTCATTTTTATCTGAATTTAAGCAGAGGTTCTTAGGAAACTTCAATTCGGATGGAATGATGTAAAAAGGGAAAAATCTGTCACTGAATTCTTATAAAATGTGAAAAAATCTGCGAATGGATTTCAATTGAAAAGAGATGTGCTAAAATGTACCGTGTTGTGGTCACGGAAAAACATTTTGGCACACTTTTTTTGCAGAATTTCGTGGCAGAAGATGAATTAGAAAAGTTGGAAGTAATAAAATGAAACAGATGAAATATAAAAAACAGATACAGCTCATTGCAGCAATCGTTACACTGATCGTATTCCCGGTGATCACGTTTTATCTCATGGAAGCCTACACACACAATCCATTCGAAGAGGTAAGACCGTGGGCGCAGTTTTTCAATATTTTGCTCTTTGAGCTTTTGGCGTGGATCTTTGTCAGTGTGACCGGAAAGATACAAAGCGGGCTTCGGATCGAGCTGGTAACCGCGATGATTTATGGAATCGCAAATGCTTATGTGGTCCGTTTCCGGACCAATCCGATCGTGCCGTGGGATATTTTTTCCTGGAAGACGGCGGCAAGTGTGGCATCTAATTATGATTTTAAACCGGATATTCGAATGATCGTGGTGACGCTTGCGTTTCTTGGAATGATCGTTTTACTGCAGTTTGTAAAAACCGGAATACCGAAGTTTCAATTATGGAAGCGTCTGATCCCGGCGGGCGTATGCTGTATCGTGCTGGTCTTGTTTGTCAATCTGCTGCAGGATGAAGATTTTCAGACCGGACACAGATTGTATCCATTTTTATTTACCCCGGCATTTATGACGCAGGCAAATGGAATGGCAGTGACTTTTGCAATGGATCTCGCATATATGACTGTAGAAAACCGGCAGGTTATGACGCTGTAAAAGAGCAGGCGCTGCTGGAAAGTTATGCAGAGCAGGAAGATGACGCAGACAGCAGTGATAAGAAAGAGGAACTGCCAAATATCATCGTCGTGATGAATGAGTCTTTTTCTGACCTGAAAGTGTTGGGAGATTTTACAACAAATGAAGATTATATGCCGTATCTGCACAGTTTACAGAACGGGGCGGAAAATACGGTGACAGGTTATCTGAATGTGTCTGTGTGCGGAGGAAATACCGCAAATACAGAGTTTGAGTTCCTGACGGGAAACAGTATGGCGTTTCTGCCACAGGGAAGTATTCCGTATCAGCAGTACATCACGAAAGAACTTCCGGCGCTCCCGGCGTATCTGGCATCTTTGGGCTATGAGACGGTGGCAACCCATCCTTATTATGCGGATGGCTGGGACAGGGATAAGGTATATCCATTGCTTGGCTTTTCAGAGAGTATTTTTAAAGATCAGTACTGGGGAGCAGGTTATGTGCGCAAGTACGTCAGTGATAATAGCTGTGTGGATAAGATCATTGAATTATATGAGAAAAAAAAGAAGAGGGAACACCTTTATTCGTTTTCAATGTGACGATGCAAAATCACGGTGGATACTCGGATACTTATGATAATTTTACCCCGGATATCACAGTGGAGGGTGTGGAAAGTACACCTTTGAGCCAGTATTTATCGCTTGTCAGACTTTCGGATCAGGCACTGGAAAAACTGATTTCCTATTTTGAGGAGGCAGACGAAAAGACAATTGTAGTATTCTTTGGGGATCATCAGCCAAATGACACGGTGGCAGCGCCGATTTTGAATCTGAATGGTATGACGACAAAGACACTGACAGAGGATCAGTTGAAACTGCGGTATGAAGTGCCATATGTGATCTGGGCGAATTATGACATTGATGCAGAGAGCGGAAAAGATACAAGTGCAAATTATCTTGCGGCGGACGTATTACACTATGCAGGAATTTCTGAGAATGCATATGGTTCTTATCTGTTGGAATTACAACGGAATTATCCAGTTATCTCTGCAATGCGTGTGCTCACGAAAGATGGTCTGGATACAAATTCATCCAGCTTAAAACAGGAATTGAAAGATTACCAGAGTCTGCAGTATTATCAGCTATTTGACTGGAAAAAGAGTGAGTGTGCAGACAGATCGCTCATCAGGAAAGAAATGAAGGAAAGAAAACAGGAGTTTGTAAGAATGAATCAGACACAAATCAATGAGACAAAATCGAAAAAGTGGTGTAAACGGCTGCCACTGCTTGCCGCCTTTCTGATACCCACTTCTGATCTCGGTGATCATTTGTATCGATCATGAAGTGTATCCATTTGGGGAGCGTTGTCTGTTACAGGTGGATATGTATCATCAATATTGTCCTTTTTTACAGAGTTTGTGGACAAATTAAGAAGCGGCGAAAGCCTCATGTACTCGTGGACAATCGGGCTTGGTGCGGATTTTGTGTCACTGTTTGCCTATTATCTGGCAAGCCCTTTGAACTGGTTTATTTTGCTGTGCCCGAAGGGATACGTGATTGAATTCATGTCAATCCTTATGATTCTTCGTATCTCGCTCTGTGGACTGACATTTGCATATTATCTGAAAAAGCACTTTCACACAAATCACCCGGCAATCGTGGTATTTGGAACGGCGTATGCACTGTCTGCGTTTATGGCAGCTTATGCCTGGAATGTGATGTGGACAGATTGTCTGGTGCTTGCGCCGCTCATTATCCTCGGTGTGGAACAGCTTGTAAAAGAGAAAAAGGCTGCATTGTATTATGTGACACTGGCCACAGCCATTTTGTCCAATTATTACATTTCGATTATGATCTGCATTTTTCTTGTGCTCTATTTTCTGATCCTTTTATTGGAGCAGAGGGAAGGAAAAATCGGGGCATGTGTACGGTTTGCATGGTATTCCCTGCTGGCGGGTGGAACAGGTGCAGTGTTGCTGATCCCGGAAGCGATTATTTTAGGGGAGAGCGGCTCGCAGGGGATTTCTTTTTCCAAGTGCGGTGGAATGGTATTTTAATCTGATCGCAGAACTGGGAAGGCAATGTATTTTTTGTAGAAACGTATACAGGACGTGACCACTGGCCAAACATTTATACTGGCGTGTTTACATTGTTTTTGATCCTGTTATATCTGATGAACCGCGGGATCAGCTGGAAAAAGAAACTGCCGCGCGTATTACTGCTTGCGTTTATGGCATTAAGCTTTGCCAATAATATGCTGGATTTTATCTGGCATGGATTACATTTCCCAGATTCGCTGCCGGGCAGACAGAGCTTTTTATACAGTTTTTATTGTTAGTATTGTGTTTTGAGACATTTTTGCATCTGAAAGAAAACCGCTGGTATCACGTGCTTGTGGCACTGGTCTTGGATGGGGCATTCCTGTATGCAGCGTACCGCTGGTCTGACAGCGAACTGATCGGAAGCGACAGTTTCTTGACGACGGCAGTGTTTATCGTTGTGTACGCGGTGCTGCTTCTGGTGTGGTATGGAGGAACTGCAAAAGTCAGAGATTATGTTTTTTTGATTACGTCAATTGTAGTAATTACAGAGTTGACGATCAATTTTGATATGACAGGTCTGGACACGGTGAGCAGAACTTTTATGTGAAAGACTGGAAGGATTATGAAAACGTTTTAGAGCAGGCCAGGGAAAAGGAAAGTGAAAACAGCGCGGTGTATTTTTACCGGACGGAAGAGTTGGAGCGGAAAACGAAAAATGATGCTGCATTGTCCGGCTATTACTCTGCAACACAGTTTTCCTCGCTGATGAATATCAATGTCAGTCATATTTATCAGGATCTTGGAATGGAAGGTGGAAAGAATTTTTACTGTATCAACGGCGCGTCGCCTTTGATCTCTTCCATGCTTTCCTTAAAATATGTGATCGCGGACAATGCAATGGAGGAAAGCCCGCTGCGTACCCTTGTGGCGTCATCCGGGAACACGTATTTATATGAAAATAAATATTCCCTTCCACTGGGATTTATGGTAGACGATGAGGTGGCAGAACGCTGGGACTATAAAAATGGCGGCGGTGTCTCTAACCAGAATGAACTTGCAGGATTGTTGGGGCACAGGAAGAGATGCTCTCAGTAGTTCCAGCGGAATCGGAAGTCGGCGTGTCTACGATTCAGGTGACGGAGGACGGATATTATTTTGCAGCATACAGTTCCGTGACATCCGATACCCTTGAGGAAGAGGTCAGTGATGGAAGAACGAAGTCCTTTACGAAGGCGTCCCACGGATATATTTTAGATCTGGGGTATGCAAAAAGCCGGAGATGTGATCCGGATTAAAAATTCCAATAACGAGCGTGTGGATATTACTGCCTATCAGTTGAATATGGATGCACTGGATACCGCATATGAGACGTTGAACAGCCAGACAATGGAACTCACCTCGTTTTCAGACCGGAAGATCACAGGTACGATCGATGTGGAAAAAGCGGGGGATCTCATATTTTCGATTGCAAGGGAAGATGGCTGGACGGTGTATGTGGATGGAAAAGAGACAGAGCCGGAAACATTTGCTGAGGCGTTTATCAGTGTGCCGTTGACGGATGGAAAACATGACATAGAACTTATTTATACAACACCCGGACTGAAGACTGGCGCCATGATCAGCCTTGGCTGTCTGATGCTTTTCCTGCTCTCTGCCTTTGAGAGGAAAACAGGAAAAGAATATTGTTGTATCGGAAAGCCTGTGTTAAAATAAGTTTATCTTTACAGAACTAATAAAGAAGAAAGTGATTAAGAGACAGGAAAGAGGTAACAGATGTTAGAGACAGGTATCAGAGGAGAAGCAAAAGAGGTAGTATCAGAGAGCAATTCAGCACAGGCAATGAAAAGCGGTGAACTGAAGGTATATGCAACACCTTCCATGATCGCATTGATGGAGCAGGCTGCCTACAAGAGTGTTGCAAAGCAGAACTGGAGGAGGGAAAAGGAACAGTCGGAACGTTGATGAACGTATCCCATATCTCAGCAACGCCGCTTGGAATGGAAGTGACTGCCAAGAGTGAACTGGTAGAGATCGACCGCAAGAGCCTGGTGTTTAAAGTGGAAGCGTTTGACGAGCGCGGCATGATCGGTGAGGGAACGCATGAACGATTCGTGATCGACAATGAAAAATTTCAGGAAAAAGCCAATAACAAATAAAATTTTTTCTAAGACACCATAAAAGTACGGTTTATTGGACAGCAAATAAGATACACTCTTTTCAACTTGAGAGAACGTAAAAAAGGTTGAAAGGAGTGTTTTTTATGAAGGGATATGTGATCGAAGCAGGCTATATGGGATATGTGGACGGAGCATACATGCTTTTTGCAGATGAAGAAGATTATCAGGAATATTTTAGAGAGTGGCATTGAAATAAAACTACCGCAGTGATAAGATAGTCACAGACAGCTATTGAAGATAAATAGAAAGGTAGTGACAGATCATGGCTGGAAAAGAGATACGGATTTATGGGGAAGATGAGAGCGCGATCAAGATTCGGCCTTATGAGCATCACGCCAAGTATTACGAGACGGATCAGATGGGCATCATTCATCATTCCAACTATATCAAATGGATGGAAGAGGCGCGGATGGATCTGATGGAACAGATCGGGCTTAGTTATAAGCAGATGGAAGAGATGGAGATCATCAGTCCGGTATTGTCGGTGTCCTGCGAGTACCACAGTATGGTTCATTTTGATGACACGGTGGTGATCGAGACGAAGATCACAAAGTATAACGGAATCAAGATGGATGTGGAATACCGGATGACAGACAAAGAGACCGGGGAGCTGCGCACAACGGCAAAGAGTTCCCATTGCTTTTTGAACCGTTCCGGCAGACCGATTTCCTTAAAGAGGTCTTATCCGGAGATCGACACGAAGTTTTTGAGTTCACGGATGAGAATTAAGAGTGATAATCGTTACTGGAACGAGATACGAGTGAACAGTAACTGATAATATGCCATACAGGCATAAATGAGACATAGAGAGAGGAAGAACAATGATACCAGAGAGATTAACTGCGCTTCGCGAAGAGATGAAACGCAGAAGTATTGATATTTATGTAGTACCAACCGCTGATTTTCATGAGTCAGAGTATGTTGGGGAGCATTTTAAGGCAAGAAAGTTTATTACAGGATTTACCGGTTCCGCAGGAACGGCAGTCATCACGTTAAAAGAGGCAGGACTTTGGACAGACGGCCGCTATTTTGTGCAAGCTGAGAAACAGTTAGAGGGAAGCACTGTCACGTTATATCGTATGGCAGAGGAAGGTGTGCCTGCCGTAGAAGAATTTGTAAAAGACAAACTGCCACAGGGCGGCTGCATCGGTTTTGACGGAAGAACCGTAAACGGTGCCTGGGGTGAAAAGTTTGTGGCAATCGCAGAGGAAAAGAAAGGTTCTCTTTTTTGTAGGGGAAGATCTGATCAATCTGATCTGGACAGACAGACCGGAGTTATCCAAAGCTCCATTATTTATACTGGAAGAAAAATATTCCGGAAAGAGCACTGCAGAGAAGATCAAAGATGTGCGTGCAAAGATGGCAGAGGAAGGTGCAGATGTCCACATTCTCACGAGCCTTTGCGATATAGCATGGCTTTTGAATATCCGTGGCGGTGATATCCAGAGCGTTCCGGTAGTATTGTCCTATCTTGTTCTGACCAGGGATCAGTGTATCTGGTTTTTACAGGAAGAAGTGGTGGATGATACTATCCGCGCTTATCTGAAGGAAAATCATATCGAGACAAGACCATACGATGATATTTACACTTATGTTCCGACCATTCCGGAGAGTGCCGTGGTTCTGATGAACAAGAGCAGTGTCAATTATCGTATCTGCAGTGAATTAAATAAGAACATTCAGGTTATAAATAAACCCAAACCCTACCGAGCTGATGAAGGCAGTCAAGAATCCGGTCGAGGTGGAGAATATCCGCAAGGCACATGTGAAGGACGGTGTGGCATTCACCAAATTCATGTACTGGCTGAAAACCAATATCGGCAAAATCCCAATGACAGAGATTTCTGCGTCCGATTATCTGGAGGCAAGAAGAAGAGAGCAGGAGAACTTTATTGATTTAAGCTTTACGACCATCAGTGCCTACGGTGCAAATGCAGCTATGATGCACTATTCTGCAACACCGGAATCAATACCAAATTAAAACCGGAAGGCTTTTTACTGGTAGACTCCGGCGGACATTATTATGAGGGAACAACCGATATCACGAGAACTTTTGTGTTAGGTCCGATCAGCGATGAGATGAAACAGCATTTCACAGCAGTATGCCGTTCCAATATGAAGCTTGCCAATGCAAAGTTTTTATATGGTGCATGTGGTCTGAATCTGGATATTCTCGCACGTGGTCCACTGTGGGATATGGGGATTGACTACAAATGTGGTACAGGACACGGTGTCGGTTATATCTTAAATGTACATGAAGGACCAAACGGTTTCCGGTGGAAGATCGTACCGGAACGCCATGACAATGGAGTGCTGGAAGAAGGTATGATCACAACGGATGAACCGGGTGTATATCTGGAAGGAAAGTATGGTATCCGTACCGAGAATGAACTGGTCTGCCATAAAGCAGAGAAGAATGAATATGGCCAGTTCATGGAATTTGAGAACATCACTTACGCACCGATCGATCTGGATGGAATCGATCCGGAGCAGATGAGCCCACATGAGAAGCAGATGTTAAATGATTATCATAAGAAGGTATATGAAGTGCTCTCTCCTTACATGACAGAGGAAGAGAACGAGTGGCTGAAGAAGTATACCCGCGCAATTTAATTAGTCACAGGATGGGACTGCCGCATGCGGCAGCCCCTTTACTGCTTTTTATGAGCAGTGAAAAATAAGAAGGAGACACAAAGTTTATGAGTGAAAAGCTGGTACTGATCGATGGACACAGCATTTTAAACCGGGCATTTTTCGGAATCCCGGATCTGACGAATTCCGAGGGACTTCATACCAATGCGGTCTATGGATTTTTAAATATTTTATTTAAGATTTTAGAGGAGGAACAGCCAAACTATCTGACGGTTGCCTTTGATGTATCACAGCCAACTTTTCGTCATAAGATGTATGCAGAATACAAAGGGAACCAGAAAGCCGATGGCGGAGGAACTTCGCGAACAGGTGCCTCTGATGAAGGAAATGTTAAAGGCCATGGGTGTGACCATCGTGGAAAAAGGTGGTTATGAGGCGGATGATATTTTGGGAACCATTGCAAAACGCAGCGAAGCAGAAGGACTTGAAGTATCCGTTGTGTCAGGGGACAGGGATTTATTGCAGCTTGCTACTGATCATATTAAAATCCGTATTCCGAAAAAACAAAGCGCACCGGAACCGAGATTGAGGACTACAACACCAAAGAAGTTTTAGACAAATATCATGTGACACCGATCGAGTTTATCGATGTGAAAGCACTGATGGGAGATACTTCGGATAATATCCCGGGTGTTCCGGGAATCGGGGAAAAGACAGCAACAGCACTCATTGCGCAGTACGGCAGCATTGAAAACTGTTATGCGCATGTGGATGAGATCAAACCACCGCGGGCAAGCAAGAATTTAAAGGAAAATTATGAGCTTGCACAGATGAGTAAGACATTAGCGACAATCGAGATCCATGCAGATATTGACTATGATCTGCAGAGTGCAAGATTAGAGCAGATCAAAGATCTGTATACAGAGGAAGCATATCTTTTGTGCAAGCGTCTGGAGTTTAAGAATATGCTTGGCAGATTTGAGGTGGATGCACCAAAGAATCAGGCGGAAGAACATTTTAAGCTTGTGACAGAGAAGAAAGAAGCCGAAAAGATTTTTGCAAAGATCAAAGGCATAGAATGTGCATTTCAGATCATTCCGATGGAGGAAAAAAGGATGCGAACATGGATGCTGGTGGGCAGATGAATCTTTTTGCAACACCACAGACGAAGGAGTTCCTTGGAATGGCAGTCTGCTTTGGGGAGGAGGATACCTATTTTTTCAGGGCAGGCGAAGAACTGACAAGCGGTGTGTTATTAGACCTTCTACACATTCATTCTGCGGCGGCAGGATATATGACACTGGATTTAAAACCGCAGCTAGGACTGCTCCATATGATCGAGCAGAAAGAAAACGGATGTCTCAATCAGAAAAATATTTTTGATAACGTCATTGCAGCATACCTGCTGAATCCGTTAAAAAATGAATATCCGTATGAAGACATCGCAAAGGACTACAGCAGCCTTATGATCCCATCAAGAGTGGATCTGCTTGGAAACTTAAGCTATGATCTGGCAATGGATGAGACACCGGAAGAATTTTTAAAGACAGTCTGCTTTATGGCATACACTGCATTTGCCAGCAAAAAGCAATGATGGAAGAGCTGAAGGCAACCGGAATGGAACATCTCTATGAAACCATTGAGATGCCGTTAGTGTTTACCCTTGCAGACATGGAACACACAGGAATTGCCATTGATGCAGCCAATCTGAAAGAGTACGGGGAGAAACTTGCAGTCCGGATTGCAGAGTTGGAAACCCGGATTTATAAGGAAGCAGGGGAAGAGTTCAATATCAATTCTCCAAAACAACTTGGCGTGATTCTTTTTGAAAAACTGGAAATGCCTCATGGAAAGAAGACAAAGACCGGATATTCGACAGCCGCAGATGTGTTAGACAAACTTGCACCAGAGTATCCAATTGTTGCAGATATTTTGGAATACCGCCAGCTTACCAAGTTAAAATCCACTTATGCAGATGGACTTGCCAATTATATTAAGGAGGATGGAAGAATCCATACTTCCTTTAACCAGACGATCACGGTTACCGGAAGGCTGAGTAGTACAGAGCCGAATCTCCAGAATATCCCGATGAGGATTGAACTTGGCAGATTGATACGAAAAGCATTTTTACCGGCAAAGGGATGTGTGTTCATGGACGCCGATTATTCGCAGATCGAGCTTCGTGTGTTAGCGCACATGTCCGGGGATGAAAAACTGATCTAGGCGTACAGAGAGGCACAGGATATCCACAGAATCACGGCATCCCAGGTATTCCATGTGCCATTTAATGAGGTGACAGATCTGCAGAGGAGAAATGCCAAGGCAGTAAATTTTGGAATCGTTTATGGGATCAGTTCCTTTGGGCTCAGCCAGGATTTAAGTATCAGTAAAAAAAGAGGCAAAGCAGAGTATATCGAACGGTATTTTGAAACATATCCAAAGATCAAGACATTTTTAGACGGACTTGTGGAGGATGCCAAAAAGAACGGATACGTGACAACCATGTTTGGAAGAAGGCGTCCGGTTCCGGAACTTTCCAGCAGTAACTTTATGCAGCGTTCTTTTTTGGAGAGCGTGTGGCAATGAATGCGCCAATTCAGGGAACAGCCGCAGACATTATCAAGATTGCTATGATACGTGTGCATGACAGGCTGTTGGAGGAACATTTAAAGTCAAGACTGATCATCACGGTGCACGATGAACTTTTGATCGAGACAGCAGAGGATGAGATCGACAGAGTAAAAAGAGATACTGACAGAAGGTATGCAGCAGGCAGCAGATCTGAAGGTGGCTCTGGCAATTGACCTTCACACCGGAAAGAACTGGTACGAGGCAAAATAGCTTTGTGTCAGAAATGGACAGTACGAAAGAAGATAAGGGTGGACGGAAAATATGAAATTTATAGGGATCACAGGTGGTGTAGGAGCCGGAAAATCAGCAGTTTTAGATTATATGGCAACCGAAACCTGGTGTGCGTGTCATGCTGGCGGATGAGATTGCACATGAACTTATGGAACCTGGAACGGACTGTTATGAGCAGATCAGACAGGCTTTTCCGGAGCATGATATTTATAAGGAAGATGGACATTTTGACCGGATAAAACTGGCGAAGGTGATCTTTTCAGACGAGAACAAGCGTGCCGGGATGAATGGAATCGTACATCCGGCAGTGAAAGCATATGTGATAGCAGAAGCGAAAAGAGAGAGACAGGAAGGAACGCTTGCACTGCTTGTTTTGGAAGCGGCACTTTTAATTGAAGAACATTATGATGAAATTTGTGATGAACTCTGGTATATTTATACCAGAGAGGAAATCCGCGAGGCAAGACTGATGGAATCCCGTGGGTATTCCAGAGAGAAGGTACAGCAGATTTTTTCGAGTCAGTTGAAGGAAGCAGAGTACCGGAAACATTGCAGTGTTGTGATCGACAACAATGAAGGGTTAGAGGAAATGCAGAGACAGATTGATGCGGCAGTGTGCGCTATCTGATGGATTTTGCAGACAATTTGAACGGATCAGGGAATTACAAAGAAAAGGTAAGTGAGAGGACACTACAGATGAATGAAACACAGACATTCGAACAGCCATATGTATTTGGACTGGACATTGGAACACGAAATGTAGTAGGTACGGTTGGATATAAGGAAGGAAATGAATTTATCGTTGTGGCACAGTATGTCATGCAGCATGAGACAAGGGCGATGATCGATGGACAGATTCATGACATTGGCCGTGTGGGCAAAGTGATCCAGACGGTAAAAGAGGAATTGGAGAAACAGATTGAATGTCCGCTGACCGAAGTGTGTATCGCAGCAGCCGGTCGTGTGTTAAAAACAGTAACGACAAATGTAGAATATGAATATCCGGAAGAGACTGTTGTTACAAGGGAAGATATCCATACGCTGGATCTGCTTGGAATTGAAAAGGCACAGTCCCTATTAAAAGAAAAAAATGATACAAGATACAAGTTCTACTGCGTGGGATATTCGGTTGTGAAGTACTATCTGAACGAGGAGGCTTATTCCAACATCGAGGGACATAAGGCAGAGGTGATCAGCGAGGATATCATCGTGACATTCCTGCCGGAGGATGTTGTGGACGGACTGTATTCTGCAGTGGCGCAGGCAGGTCTTGAAGTTGCCAATATGACATTGGAGCCTATTGCAGCGATTGACGTTGCCATCCCGGAATCGTTCCGTATGCTGAATATCGCGTTAGTCGATGTCGGAGCCGGAACATCGGATATTTCCGTCACGAAAGATGGAAGTATCATTGCCTATGGCATGATTCCACTCGCCGGAGATGAACTGACAGAACTGATCGTACAGCATTATCTGGTCGATTTCAGACCGCAGAGCGTATCAAGCTTGCAAGTACGACCGGGGAAATGATCACATACAAAGATATCATGATGATCGAGCACTCCATTCCTGCGAAGGAAGTATGGGAACTCATAGAGCCTGTAACAGATAAAAATGACGACCGCAGTGGCGGAGAAAATCAAAGAGTTAAATGGCGGACAGACTGTCAGTGCTACATTTGTCGTTGGTGGAGGCGGAAAATCCACGGTTACACCGAGATGCTGGCAGATAAACTTGGACTTCCACAGGAGCGTGTTGCTCTCCGCGGTGAGGAAGTACTGCAGGAAGTAACCTTTGAACAGCCGGATATCGAAAAAGATCCGCTCATCGTAACTCCGATCGGTATCTGTCTGAATTATTATGACCAGAAAAACAGTTTTATCATGGTACATTTGAACGGCGAACGGATTAAGATGTATGACAACAATAAGCTTCTGATCATGGATGCCGCATTACAGGCGGGAGTAGCCAATGAAGATCTGTTTCCAAAACGTGGAAAAAGAAGTGAACTATACCGTCAATGGTGTGGCAAAAGTGGAGAGGGGTCTGCCGGGGAATCTGCTGTGATCACTATGAATGGAAAACCGGCAGGCATCAATACTAAGTTAGAACCGAATTCAGAGATCGAGATCTGCCCATCCACTGCGGGAGCGGATGCCATGATCACCATCGAGCAGTTAGAGGAGTACCATACATCCACCATAACATTTATTGTCAACGGCAGGAAAATCGTATGCCCGCGTTTTGTTGAGGTAAATGGTAAATTAGAACCAGCCTCTTACCTGATCAAAGAGGGAGACGAAATTGAGACGAGGGCTTATTATACCGTCGAGCAGATCGCAGAATGTATGGATGTGGAGATCGACACGGAAAAAGAGATCATTGTGAATAACCGGGTGGTCGACATGAATTATTTTGTCTATGAGAACTTTAATATTGAGTGGACGATCCTGTCCTTCCGCACACATGTGTCTGATACAATAGAGGAGATGGCCGCTGAAGGCATTGAAGAAACAGCAGATACGGCAGAGGCACCGGAGGAGAATGTTTCAGACAGCGGAACGGCAGGTGAGACAGAAGACAGCGTACCAGCGGATGATGCATCTGTGACAACGGATGAAGAAACGCAGACGGCGGAGGAAAGTCCGGCAGATAACGAAACTTTCGGAGGAAGCCAAAGAGAAGGAAACACATTCTGTGGAAGTTATCATCAATGGCACACCGGTCACGCTGACAGGAAGAGAGTCCTATATGTTTGTGGATCTCTTTGAATTTTACGAATTTGACCTTTCTGCCTCTGCAGGAAGAGCGATCATTACAAAATTAAATGGCCAGAATGCACAGTACACCGCAGAATTAAAAGATGGTGATGTGATCGAACTGGCTTGGAAAGAGAAATAGATTTATGGAATTATGCAGTATTGCAAGCGGAAGCAGCGGAAATTGTATCTGTGTCGGCTCAGATGACTGTCATGTGCTGATCGATGCGGGAATCAGTGGAAAAAAGGATTGAGAACGGTTTAAACAGTATTGATCTAAAGACTGCAGATATGCAGGGAATCCTCATCACACATGAGCATATCGACCATATCGCAGGACTCGGGTGATTGCAAGAAGATATGGCATTCCGATGTATGCAACAGGGGAAACCGTTGATGCTATTTTACATACAAAAACCGTTGGAAAAATAGACGAGGCACTTTTTCAGGTGATCGAGTCGGAAAGGGAGTTTACAATCGGTGATCTTACGATCGAACCGGTGTCCATCTCCCATGATGCGGCAGATCCGGTTGCCTACAAGATCAGACAGCAGGAAAAGAACGTGGCAGTCATGACAGACCTTGGAACCTATGACGACCATATTGTGGAGAAGCTGCAGAATGTGGACGTGCTGCTCTTAGAAGCCAACCATGACGTGCGCATGCTTCAGGCAGGAGCATATCCATATCCTCTGAAACAGCGTATCCTTGGGGATAAAGGACATTTGTCGAACGAGCGGAGTGGACAATGGTTAGGAAAAGTGATCCACGATCATTTGAAACATATCGTGTTAGGACATCTGAGCAAAGAAAATAATTATCCGGAGCTTGCCTATGAGACGGTGCGTCTGGAAGTGGAGCTGGGAGATAACCCTTATAAGGGCGATGATTTCCCAATGTTTGTGGCGAAGCGTGACGAAGTATCGCAAAAAATAGTATTCTAATAACATTTATTAGATGATTTAATAAATAAAAAGAGCTTAAGTAGTGGAAATAATAAAAAGAGTATGCTAATATGGAACATAATTAAAAATTATCTTGGTAACGTGAGAAAAATCTGACGGAACCGGGCAGAATACAGTGAGGAGGCATGAACCATGGAACATAATGCAAATAAAACCATTATTACAGTAGTAGGAAAAGATACAGTAGGTATCATTGCAAAAGTATGTACTTATCTTTCCGAAAATGGCGTCAATGTACTTGATATTTCACAGACAATCGTTTCCGGATATTTCAACATGATGATGATCGTTGACATGACAAAGGCTGCAAAAGCTTTTTTTGCAGACTGCCAGAAAGATCTGGACGTATTGGGCGAGGAGATCGGCGTATCGATCAAGTGTCAGAAAGCAGAGATCTTCGATATGATGCACAGAATCTAGGGAGGAAAGCAGTAAATGATTAAGTTCTTTTGAGGTAAATGAGACAAATAAAATGGTCGAACAGGAAAATCTTGATGTCCGTACCATTACCATTGGTATCAGTCTCTTAGAGTGTATTGATTCCAATCTGGATAAATTAAATGAAAATATTTATAACCGCATCACAACTGTTGCAAAAGATCTTGCCGCAGTGGGCGAGAAAATCGAGCATGAATTTGGAATTCCGATCGTGAACAAACGGATTTCCGTGACACCGATCGCATTGGTAGGTGGTTCTGCATGTAAGACACCGGAAGATTTTGCAACGATCGCCGACACTTTAGACCGCGCCGCTGAAAAAGTGGGAGCAAACCTGATCGGCGGATATTCTGCACTGGTTTCCAAGGGAATGACAACAGCAGACGAGATGCTGATCCGGTCTATTCCGATAGCACTTGGCAGAACGAACCGTGTGTGCAGTTCGGTCAATCTTGCGTCTACAAAGACAGGTATCAACATGGACGCAGTCAAATTAATGGGTGAGATTTTATTAGAGGTGGCGGAACAGTCGAAAGACCGTGATTCCGTGGACTGTATGAAGCTTGTAGTGTTCTGCAATGCGCCGGATGATAATCCGTTTATGGCAGGAGCTTTCCACGGTGTGACAGAGGCTGATGCAGTGATCAACGTCGGAGTCAGCGGACCGGGTGTTGTAAAGACAGCACTTGAGAAAGTGCGTGGCGAGAATTTTGAGGTACTCTGCGAGACCATCAAAAAGACCGCGTTTAAGGTAACACGTGTCGGACAGCTTGTCGCACAGGAGGCATCAAGACTTTTAAATATTCCGTTTGGTATTGTTGATCTGTCCTTGGCACCGACACCGGCAATCGGTGACAGTGTGGCAGATATTCTCTGCGAGATCGGCTTAGAGTATGCAGGAGCACCGGGAACGACAGCAGCTTTGGCACTGTTAAATGACCAGGGAAAAAAGGTGGTGTCATGGCATCTTCTTATGTCGGCGGTTTGAGTGGTGCATTCATTCCGGTCAGTGAAGATCAGGGAATGATCAATGCAGTTCAGGCTGGTGCCATCACGCTGGAAAAATTAGAGGCAATGACCTGTGTCTGCTCTGTAGGACTTGATATGATCGCAATTCCGGGAGATACCAAGGCAACCACGATCTCCGGTATGATCGCAGACGAGATGGCACTTGGTATGGTAAACCAGAAGACAACAGCCTGCCGTCTGATCCCGGTCATTGGAAAAGGCGTTGGCGAACAGGTGGAATTCGGTGGACTGTTCGGTTATGCACCGATCATGCCGGTAAATAAATTTTCCTGTGATGATTTCATCAACCGTGGAGGAAGAATTCCGGCACCGATCCATAGCTTTAAAAACTAGAATTCAGGACTGCTCACTTTTGTGGGCAGTTTTTTTTTCGTTATGGTTCATCCGTCAGCAACGGTTATCCGAGAAAAGAGTGAGTTTTATTATATATTAATACAACTTATATAACTTAGTAAATAAATTCATGACACTAATAAGAGCCAATCCATTGTAAAAATAAAACTGCAATGCTAATATAAAAGGTATTGAATCATTACACAGATAAATGAACTTTGTAGAACAGAGGAGAGTAGGAGGATTTATGAAATCAATCTCATTAGCAAATGAACTTGCAGGAAATTCATATCCGGACGTGGAATCGTCATCGGAAAATCCGCAGATGGTAAATATGCAGTAACTGCTTACTTTATTATGGGAAGAAGTGAGAACAGCCGTAACCGTGTGTTTGTGGAGGATGGCGAGGGAATCCGCACACAGGCATTTGACCCTTCCAAACTGGTAGATCCAAGCCTGATCATCTATGCACCGGTCCGTGTGCTTGGAAATAAAACAATTGTTACCAATGGCGATCAGACCGATACGATTTATGAGCTGATGGATAAACAGCAGACGTTTGAGCAGGCATTAAGAACCAGAGAGTTTGAGCCGGATGCTCCAAACTATACACCAAGAATTTCCGGAATTATGCACATTGACAACGGAACTTACAATTATGCAATGTCTATTTTAAAGAGCAATAATGGAAATCCGGATGCATGTAACCGTTATACATTTGCCTATCAGAATCCGGTTGCCGGAGAAGCACATTTTATCCATACTTATATGGGAGATGGCAATCCGCTTCCAAGTTTTGAGGGAGAACCAAAGCTTGTTGGTCTGGAAGGAGACATTGATACCTTTACCAGTCTGGTATGGGAAAATCTTAATGAGGAGAACAAAGTTTCCTTATTTGTACGTTACATTGACATTGAAACCAGGAAAATACGAGACAAGAATTGTAAATAAAAATAAGTAAAGACCATAAATTTTTTAGAAAATCAAAGATAAGCAGGAGCGGAGATTAAGATGAAAGAATTAGAGTTAAAATACGGATGTAATCCAAACCAGAAACCATCCAGAATTTATATGGAAAACGGCGAGCTTCCAATCAAAGTGTTAAACGGAAAACCGGGTTATATCAACTTTTTAGATGCATTTAACGGCTGGCAGCTGGTAAGTGAATTAAAGAAAGCAACTGGACTTCCGGCAGCAACCTCTTTTAAACATGTATCTCCGGCTGGAGCAGCAGTTGGACTTCCATTGTCTGAGGTAGAGCGCAAAATCTATTGGGTAGACGATATGGACGTAGAGTTCACACCGCTTGCAAACGCCTATATCAGAGCCAGAGGCGCGGACAGAATGTCTTCTTTCGGCGATTTCATTTCCTTATCCGATGTCTGTGACAAAGAGACAGCACTTGTAATCAAACGAGAGGTGTCTGATGGTGTGATCGCACCGGGCTATACAGATGAGGCACTTGAGATTTTAAAGGCAAAGAAAAAAGGAAACTACAACGTGATCGAGATCGATCGCGAATTATGTGCCGGCTCCGATCGAACATAAAGAAGTGTTTGGAATCACATTTGAACAGGGAAGAAATGAACTTGTGATCGATGAGCATTTCTTTGACAATATCGTGACAGAGAATAAGGAAATCCCGCAGATTCTGCAAAATGGATCTTGCCATTTCCATGATCACATTAAAATACACACAGTCCAATTCTGTATGCTATGCAAAAGGTGCACAGGCAATCGGTATCGGTGCGGGACAGCAGTCGAGGATCCACTGTACACCAGACTGGCCGGTTCCAAGGCAGATAACTGGTGGTTGCGCCAGTCTCCACAGGTGCTGACTTCAGTTTTAGATAAGATCGGACGTGCAGACAGAGATAATGCGATCGATCTTTACATTGGAGAGGAATATATGGATGTTCTCGCAGATGGTGTCTGGGAGAATACATTTAAGGTAAAACCGGAAGTGTTTACAAGGGAGGAAAAACGTGCATGGTTAGATAAAAACACAAATGTGGCGCTTGGATCTGATGCATTCTTCCCATTTGGGGATAATGTGGAACGTGCTCATAAGAGTGGAGTGAAATACATCGCCCAGCCAGGCGGTTCTATTCGTGACGATCATGTCATTGCAACCTGTAACAAATACGGCATTGCCATGGCATTCACCGGAATTCGCTTATTCCATCATTAATTATAATATTATTTTTGCAAAAGGAGGAACATTCCATGAGCGAAGTATATGAAAAATTAATGAAATGCTATAAAAGTGTCCGGGAGAAAACAGATTTCGTCCCGGAGGCGGCACTTGTTTTAGGTTCCGGACTTGGGGATTACGCAGATGATCTGAAAATCGAGGCATCGGTCAACTATGCGGATATCGAAGGTTTTCCGGTATCCACGGTGAAAGGACATAAGGGAAGATTTGTGTTTGCCCATGTGGAGGGTGTGCCCATGGTGATCATGCAGGGACGTGTGCACTATTATGAGGGATATCCGATGTCGGATGTGGTGCTTCCAACACGTCTTATGGGACTTCTCGGAGCAAAAAAGATCATTCTGACCAACGCGGGAGGCGGTGTGAATTACAACTTCAAACCTGGAGATTTTATGCTCATCACAGATCACATCACAACTGCGGTCCCGAATCCACTGATCGGAGAAAATATTGACGAACTCGGAACGAGATTTCCGGATATGAGTGAGGTGTATGCGCCGGAATTACAGGAAAAAGTGAGAAAAGCGGCAGAAAAACTTCAGATACCATTGCAGGAAGGTGTCTACATGCAGTTTACCGGACCAAGCTATGAGACACCGGCGGAGATCCGCATGTGCAGGACATGGGGAGGCGATGCAGCAGGAATGAGCACCGCATGTGAGGCGGTGGCAGCCAATCATATGGGAATGAAAGTCTGTGGTATTTCCTGTATTACCAACCTTGCCGCCGGCATGTCAAAACAAAAGCTGGATCACAAAGAAGTGCAGGAGACAGCAGATCGTGTTTCCAGACAGTTCAAACAACTGGTCACAGAAGTGATAAAAACAATCTGAATCATTATAGCAGAACAATTTCACGGGTGTATTCATTTCGTGGGATTGTTCTGTTTTTTTGCGCAAGTATCTGTTCATAGAGATCAGCCGCAAAAATATCTTTTTCAAGAAGCCAGAAGGCATCGTCAGAAAGCGTCTGTCTGGCATTTGCAAGCTTCCCTATCAGTGGAATATCCGTGTGTTTTTGATCTCGCCAAGTACGTCAGAAGACGATTTTTTGAATCCAAGCGGGCGCAGGTAAGGGACATAACCAAGCTGTTTTGCCTGCTTATAATCTTCGGCTGTCATATGCGCAGAATATGCGTAAAAATACGGCTCATGCGTGCGTAAGTAATGTCGCGGCTCTGATTTAAGGCAGCAAACTGCGTGAAAGAGGAAAATTCACTGCGGTTCTTTTTCAGGCGGTTCGCAATTTCAATATTGCAGTCGGCAAAGTCGGCAAGCACTTCTGCCGGATAAAAAAGCAGCAGATAATTTAAAATACCGGAAAAATCATCCGCTTCCAGATAAGTGGAGGAGGCGAGATATTCTGAAAAAATCCGGAAAGCTTCCTGTGGCATGGCAAAGAGAAAAAGATGCAAAATCCGGGGCAGAGCCGGAAGAACTGCCGGAAGAGCCAGCCTGTTTTAAAGTCTGCCGGATGGCAGAAGCAGAGGCATTTTTAAGAGAATATCGGTGTCATGATATCCGGCACCTTCCCGCAGAATCGGATAAGGTGTAATCTGTGATCCGCATGTTTTTAATGCTTTCAGGTATTCGATGCCAAGAATATTATTTGGTGTGGATAAGAGGCTGGTAAGTCTGCTCTGTCTGCAAGGCAGCGTCGGAAGATTCAGCACTAAGATAAGATTTTAATGCCAGAATCCTGGCGGCAGGAAAATTTTTCCCTTCTTTTTAAATAACGATTGAGGGCATCCTGATAAGAACGGGGCTCATCGGCAAGAATGCCTGCGATTTTATTTAATTGGGAAAGGTCTGCATTTTCAGCGCCAAAACACAGGTAGTCGATACAGCCCATCCGTGTAAAGAGCGCGACACCTGCTCTGGCAAAATATTCTGCAGAAGCGCAGGCAAAAAGAGCAGGGAGTTCCAGCACAAGATCCGCACCGCAGGAGAGTGCCATTCTGGCACGTTCGTATTTGTCTGTGATGGCAGGTTCTCCCCTGCTGCACAAAATCTCCGCTCATGGCGACAATGACATAATCGCTGTCTGTTTCCTCTTTTATTTTTGCTATCTGATAAGCATGTCCATTGTGAAATGGATTGTATTCTGCAATAATGCCTGTAATTTTCATGGGATGATCCTTTCCTGGCTGTCTCAAAATGACTTAGTAGTAACATAACCATTTTTATAAGAAAAATCAAGTGACTGTTGAACCGTGTTTCGTGATTGTAATGCGGATGATAAGAAATTGGCCGTGACAGCGTAGTTTTCTATTATGAAACGGTAAGTAGAATCGTTAAAAAATTGACAAGATGTTTCGTATTAAATACACGAAATATGGCAAAAAGTGGCTTGTCGCACAGAAAAGAAAGGCGTATACTAAAACCATATGTGGTCTGTCTGAGAAGACCCGAAAAAGTAGAAAATGCCATAAGGCACAATATAGTTGATAGAGGAGAAAAATCATGAACGTATTAGTAATTAACTGTGGTAGTTCTTCACTGAAGTATCAGTTAATCGATTCTGAGAGTGAAGCAGTATTAGCAAAAGGTCTCTGTGAGAGAATCGGAATTGACGGAAGACTGGTATACCAGAAGACCGGACTGGACAAAGAGATTACAGAAGCTGCAATGCCGACGCACAAGCAGGCAATCCAGATGGTACTTGATGCTCTGGTAATCCTAAGACAGGTGCTTTAAAGAGCCTTGCAGAGGTAGATGCTGTCGGACACCGTGTCGTACATGGAGGCGAAAAATTTGCAAGTTCTGTTGTTCTGACAGAGGAAGTTCTGGCTCAGATCGAAGAGTGTAACGATCTTGCACCACTTCACAATCCCGCAAACCTAATCGGAATCCGTGCCTGCCAGGAATTAATGCCAAACGTGCCTATGGTTGGTGTATTTGATACTGCTTTCCATCAGACAATGCCTAAGAAAGCATACCTTTACGGTCTGCCTCATGAATATTATGAGAAATACAAAGTAAGAAGATACGGTTTCCACGGAACAAGCCACAGCTTTGTTTCCAAACGTCTGGTAGAGTACCTTGGAATGGATTTAAATAACTCCAAAGTGATCGTAGCACATCTTGGAAACGGAGCTTCTGTCAGCGCAGTTGTCAATGGAAAATGTGTAGATACTTCCATGGGTCTTACTCCACTTGAAGGACTTGTCATGGGAACACGTTCCGGTGACATCGATCCGGCAATCATGGAGTTCATTGCCAAGAAAGAGAACCTTGATATTGAAGGTGTTATGAATGTTTTAAATAAGAAGTCCGGTGTACAGGGAATGATCAGGCATTTCTTCTGATTTCCGTGACCTTGAGGCAGCCTATAACGAGGGAAATGAGCTTGCGATCAATGCGATCGAAGTATTCTCTTACCGCGTAGCAAAATACATCGGTTCTTATGTAGCAGCCATGAACGGAGTAGATGTGATCGCATTTACCGCAGGAATTGGTGAGAATACCAATCTGGTCCGCAGAAAGATCGCTGCTTACCTTGGCTATCTTGGAATTACTATTGATAACGAAGTCAATGATGCAACTCACGGTGATGAGGCAGTGATCTCCACACCGGATTCCAAAGTAAAGGTTTGGGTGATCCCGACAAACGAGGAGCTTGCGATTGCAAGAGAGACGGTTGCGCTTGTAAAATAATGAGAGACCAGACAGGATCTCTTTTTGCAAAAGATGGAAAATGAATGGCAGATCCGGTCATAAAAAAACACTGTCAAGGGAAAAAACTTGACAATATGTGAAAAAAGTGGTTGACAAAAAGAAAGACACCTATGTATAATCATTTAGGTGTGAAAAACCTCAGCTTAGGAGTTTGGGCTTAAGCGAGTTTGGGGAGAGCGCTGTGATTATAGATATTTCAAGTATTGTAACTTGTGAGAACAAGTCCTTAACAGAAAAAGTTCAGATCGAGTTAGAATCCTTTGTATCGAGATTAGGCGGGTTCCCGATCATTGAAAAGGCACCGATTGATTTACAGATCGCAAACATTGATGGCGGCAAGCTGCGTATCAGTGGCACTGTGGATCTGGCAGCATCAATACCGTGTAGCCGTTGTCTGGAGGAAGTTCCGACAAGAATCCATTTCGACATTGACAAGGAGTTCCGTCTGGAAAATTCTGCGATCAATGATGAAGAGATGGAGGATAATGACTACCTGATTGGATTTAATCTGGATATAGATAGACTTATCTATGGAGAGATTTTGGTGAACTGGCCGATGAAAGTTCTGTGCAGGGATGATTGCAAAGGAATTTGCAAGGTGTGGGAATGAACCTGAACAAAGGGGAAATGCGACTGCCAGAGAACAGAACTGGATCCAAGAATGGCAGCAATCAAGATGTCTTTAACAAATTTAAGGAGGTGTGAGAATATGTCAATTTGTCCAAAGAATAAATCTTCCAAAGGAAGAAGAGATAAAAGAAGAGCAAACTGGAAAATGACTGCTCCGGCATTAGTAAAATGCAGCAAATGTGGCACGAATCAAAGAAGGAATAAATATGGGCGATTTTTTAATGTTGACAACAAGTTTTTTTTTCAAGGATTGGGAAGATCATTGATGTGATCTGTCTGAGTGCGTTCTGGTTTTTTTTATGTATCCCGATCGTGACAGCCGGGGCGGCAACCACAGCATTGTATTATACGGTGAATAAAGTGATCCGGAACAACCGCAGTTACATAGGCAGGGAGTTCTGGCATGCATTTAAGACGAATTTCAGGCAGTCAACGATCGTATGGCTGATCCTCCTCTTATTATATGCGATCATGGGATTCGACTGTTATGTGATGTATCAGTATGCAAAAGCAGGTGTTGCGTTAGGAAAAATATATATTGTATTTGCAGTGCTGATGATGTTTGCAACGATGTGGGCAATTTACCTGTTTCCTTATATTGCGCGATTTGAGAATCAGACAAAGATGATCTTAAAAATGCGGCGCTGATCGCACTGGGAAATCTGTGGAAGACACTGCTTCTCTTTGTCCTGCTCCTTGCAGAAACAGCATTTTGCAGTTTATATATTCCCACCGGCAGTATTTATAATTCCATGTGTATATATGCTGCTTGCTAATTTCATTCTGGAAAAGATTTTTCAGAAATATATGTCTCCGGAAGACTTAGAAGCAGAGAAGGAACGGAACATGGAGTATTTCAACTGAGAACTGTGATCACACAAATGTGATTATATATTGATTTATAGAAAAAGTTATAGTATATTTTCTTATAGACGTGTAAGGAGCACTTTTCGTAAGGCAGTTAACACGCAGGAAATGGAGAAGTGTATGCAACAGGAAATCACGAGAGTTGCACTGGATGCAATGGGTGGAGATAATGCACCGGGAGAGTTAGTCAAGGGTGCAGTCGATGCTGTGAATGGCAGATCGGACATCAAGGTGCTATTGGTAGGACAGCAGGATGTGGTTGAGAAAGAACTGAAACAGTATTCTTACCCAAAAAGAACAGATTGAAGTTGTGCATGCAGAGGAGGTAATCGAGACAGCCGAGCCGCCTGTGAATGCAATTCGAAAAAAAGCAGTCATCGATCGTCATTGGAATGAATATGGTAAAGCAGAAAGAAGCAGATGCTTTTGTTTCCGCCGGAAGTTCAGGCGCTATCCTTGTCGGAGGACAGGTTATCGTTGGAAGAATCCGCGGAATTGAGAGACCGCCTTTGGCACCATTGATTCCTACGGAAAAGGGAGTCTCTTTATTGATCGACTGTGGTGCGAACGTAGATGCGAGGGCATCACATCTGGTTCAGTTTGCAACGATGGGTTCCATCTATATGGAAAATGTTCTTGGAATTAAGAATCCAAGAGTTGCAATTGTAAATATTGGAGCAGAAGAGGAAAAGGGGAATGCGCTTGTAAAAGACATTTCCATTATAAAAGAGTGTACAGACATTAATTTTGTAGGCAGTATTGAGGCACGGGAGATTCCGCATGGCGAGGCAGATGTCATTGTCTGTGAGGCGTTCGTGGAAATGTGATTTGAAACTTTACGAAGGTGGCGGTGCAACTGGTTGGCGCAATCAAGAAGGGTATGATGACAACCTGCGTTCCAAAATCGGTGCATTACTTGTATTGCCGGCTTTAAAATACACTGAAAACATTTGACGCCTCCCAGTATGGTGGTGCACCGCTTTTAGGATTGAATGGTCTTGTGGTGAAGACGCATGGAAGTGCCAAGGCAAAGGAAGTTACCAATTCAATTTATCAGTGTGTTACTTTTAAAGAACAGGATATTAATGGTAAGATCAAGAAAAATATTTTAGGTTCTGCAGAACAGGAAGGAATGTAATTATGGAATTCGAAAAACTGAAAAAAATTATCGCTGAAGTATTAAATGTGGATGAAAGGAAATCACAATGGAAACCACTTTTGTTGATGATCTTGGAGCAGATTCGTTAGATGTATTTCAGATTATTATGGGCTTAGAGGAAGAATTTGATATTGAGATTCCAAATGAAGAAGCTGAGTAATAAAAATTGTAACAGTTGGAGACGCAGTGGAACAAATCAAAAAATGCTTTAAACTCATAAATATAACTTTTTAAGCATACAGGCTGTCGCAACGAAATCTTTTCTATGTGCGACAGCCTCTTTACGTTACTGATAAGAAAAGAGGAGAGGTTTTTTGGTAATGGCTCAGGTGGCTGAGGTATTACGAAAATCCTCTGTGAAGAGGAGAAAATATGGCAAATTTTTTTAGAATTACAGGATAAAATTGGATATGAATTCAAACAGGGAAAAACTGCCGCGTCAGGCATTGACACACAGCTCTTTTGCGAACGAGAAACATTTGAGAAAACATTCTGATAATGAAAGACTGGAGTTTTTGGGAGATGCGGTGTTGGAAATCGTTTCCAGTGACTTTTGTATAAGGCATATCCGGACAAGTCGGAAGGAGATCTGACAAAGCTGCGTGCGAGTCTGGTCTGCGAACCGACGCTGGCAATCTGTACCAGAGAGATGGAACTTGGCAAATATCTGTTCCTTGGAAAGGGCGAAAATCTGACAGGTGGAAGAAACCGCAATTCGATTCTCTCGGATGCATTAGAGGCAGTGATCGGAGCAATTTATCTGGATGGTGGATTTGAACATGCAAAAAACGTTTATCCATAAATTTATTTTAACAGATATTGAACATAAAAAGTCTTTTCTATGACTGCAAGACAAGTTTACAGGAAGTCGTGCAGGGACATTATGAGGAAGAACTGAATTACAGATTAATTTCAGAGGAAGGACCAGACCATGACAAACGCTTCTCAGTAGAGGCAAGGATTGGCGAGCGGGTGATCGGAACAGGAATCGGTCATACAAAGAAGGCTGCAGAGCAGGAAGCTGCTTATCAGGCATTGCTGTTTTTAAAACCGGTCCAGAAAAATAATGCAGGAAACGGAGTTATGAAATGTATCTGAAAAGTATAGAAGTTCAGGGATTCAAGTCATTTGCAAATAAGATCGTATTCGATTTTCACAATGGGATCACCGGGATCGTTGGACCAAATGGAAGTGGTAAGAGTAATGTTGCAGATGCAGTGCGCTGGGTATTGGGAGAACAGAGTGCAAAACAGCTTCGCGGTGCAAGCATGCAGGATGTTATTTTGCCGGTACAGAAAACAGAAAACCTTTAAGTTATGCATATGTTGCAATCACTATGGACAACTCAGATCATCAGCTTGCCATTGATTTTGAGGAAGTTACGGTGTCAAGACGTGTTTACCGCTCCGGCGAGAGCGAGTATCTGATCAACGGAAGTCCGTGTCGTCTGAAAGATGTCACAGAACTTTTCTATGATACCGGTATCGGTAAAGAGGGATATTCTATTATCGGTCAGGGACAGATCGAGCGTATCTTAAATGGTAAACCGGAAGAGCGAAGAGAACTTTTGACGAGGCGGCAGGAATCGTAAAAGTATAAAAAGCGAAAGCCACAGCTGCCCAGAAAAAGTTAGAGAACGAGCGGGAAAATCTGGTGCGTGTCAATGATATTCTGGCAGAGTTAGAGCGTCAGGTCGGTCCGTTGGAGCGCCAGGCGGAAAAAGCCCGTATTTATTTAAAAGAAAAAAGAAGAGTTAAAAACGTTTGATGTCAATATGTTCTTATTGGAAATGGAGCGTATTGACAGACAGTTACAGGAAGTCAAAGAAAACTATTCGATTGCGGATCGTGATTATCAGGAAGCAAAAGAAAGTTATGAGCAGATAAAAACAGAATATGAAAAGCTTGAACAGGATATGGCGGCAGAGGACGAAAAAGATTAATGCAATCCGTGACGAGATGAGTCAGTCCGCTGTGACAAAAGAACAAGCTGGAGAGCCAGATTGAAATCTTAAACGAGCAGATCCGTTCGGCAGAGCATACGGATGAACATATGCAGAGCCGTCTGGATGCCATCGACCATGAGAAAGAAGAACGTATTTCTTCGGAAAGACTTATGAGGAAGAAAAAGGTTACTCTGGACGCACAGATCTCTGAGATTGAGGAAAAGAAAAAAGGCGGAAGAAGCACTTCAGACATTGCAGACAGAGATCGCGAGATGTACGGAAGGCATGGAAAAAAGGCAAAAGCGAATTGATTGAACTGTTGAACAGCAAGGCTTCTATTAAGGCAAGGCAGCAGCGGTTTGACACGATGGAAGAACAGGTCAACATCCGAAAAGCCCAGTTAAACCAGAGACTGCTAGCAAGAAAAAAACAGAGGAAGCAGATTTAGATTCTGTTTTAGCAGAGTATCAGAAAGATTTCGATTCCGTCAATCAGAAAATAAAAGAGCTGAAACAGGCCGGACTTTCCATGGAGGAGAAAAGCCGCGACTGGAAGAAAAAATCCATTGAGACAACGCATACATTAGAGGAGACACTTGCAAGATATAACAAGCAGCAGTCCAAATTAGAATCTCTGAAAAATATTGCAGAGCGCTATGATGGATATGGTAACAGTATCCGCAAAGTGATGGAACAAAAGGAGCAGAATAAGGGACTTCTTGGAGTTGTTTCTGATCTGATCCAGGTGGAGAAGAAGTATGAAGTTGCCATCGAGACGGCATTGGGTGGAAATATCCAGAATATCGTCACCGAGGATGAAGCGACTGCGAAGAAGATGATCTCTTTCTTAAAAGAGAACCGTCTGGGACGTGCAACTTTTTTACCTCTTACAAGTGTAGATGGAAAAGGCAACTTTAAAAATATGGATGCCCTAAAAGAACCGGGCGTCATTGGACTTGCCAATACGTTAGTTAAAACGGAGGCAAAATACGAGGGCGTGACCGCCTACCTGTTAGGAAGAGTGATCGTCACAGAGAATATTGATTTTGCAATCAAACTGGCAAAGAAGAATCATTATTCCCTTCATATCGTAACGTTAGAGGGAGAGTATTTAAGCCCGGGTGGCTCCATGACAGGTGGTGCATTCCGCAATAACAGTAATCTTCTCGGAAGAAACCGTGAGATCGAAGAATTAGAGGAACTGATCAGCAAGTCAGAACAGAAGATAAAGGAAAGCCGCAACCGGCTGGAGGATATCAAGACAGCACAGAGTCTGCTCGTGGATGATATCGAAGCCAATAAGGCAGAACTACAGGAGCAGCTGATTTTACAGAATACGGCAAAAATGAATGTGGATCGTGCAGCGGCGCAGAAGAACGAAAGTGAAAATGTGTATGCGGGACTGATCGCAGAAAACCATGAGATAGAGAAACAGCTTCAGGAAATCAACGATAATAAAGCAAAGATATCAGAAGAAATTGAATATGTGAAAAACCGTGAGAGCCAGATTGAGGAAGAAAATAAGAACTTCCAGCAAATTCTGGATGCGAAAAGTGCAGACGTGGAATCTGCTACAAATGTGGTATCCCAGGTGACATTAGAACTTGCCGGAATCCGCCAGAAGGCAGAATTCGTAATGGAAAATCTCACACGTATCCAGAGCGAGATCAGGCGTTTTGACGATGAGCGCGAAGGTGTGTTAAACGAAGCGAAGAATGCGAAAGCAGATGTGGAGAAAAACGTCAGGATATCGAGGAGATTAAAAAGACAATTTTAAACTCCACAGATTATCAAAAAGAGCAGGAGAATGCTTTAAAAGAGCATACCCGGAAGAAAGAGGAGATGTCTGCTTCCTACAAGGGATGTTTCCAGAAACAGGAGGATGTTTCCAGGAAAATCGCAGATCTGGATAAAGAGATTTACCGTTTGAACAGTCAGAGAGAAAAACTCGAAGAAGCCGGAAACTACCAGTGACGAATTATATGTGGGAGGAGTACGAGCTGACACTGCATGCAGCGATGGAGTTGAGGAATGAGGCATTTTCGGATCTTACGGATCTGAAAAAACAGATTGCAGGCATCAAAGATGACATTCGAAAACTGGGAGATGTCAATGTCAATGCTATTGAAGATTACAAAGAAATCTCGGAGCGTTACGGTTTTTAAAGGGACAGCATGATGATCTGATTGAGGCAGAAAAGACTCTGGTTGGAATTATTGAAGAACTGGATACCGGAATGCGCAAACAGTTTATGGAAAAATTTGCAGAAATTCAGCGCGAGTTTGACAAAGTGTTTAAGGAACTTTTCGGTGGTGGAAAAGGAACGCTTGAACTTGTAGAGGATGAGGATATCTTAGAGTGTGGTATCCGTATCATCGCACAGCCTCCTGGAAAGAAACTGCAGAATATGATGCAGATGTCCGGTGGAGAAAAATCACTCACAGCGATTGCACTGCTTATTTGCGATCCAGAACTTAAAGCCTTCACCGTTTTGTCTGTTAGACGAGATCGAGGCGGCACTGGATGATTCAAACGTCACCCGGTTTGCAAAATACTGCACAAGCTGACGAAGAGCACACAGTTTATTGTCATTACCCACAGACGTGGCACCATGGCTGCAGCGGATCGTCTGTACGGTATCACCATGCAGGAAAAAGGTGTTTCCACATTAGTTTCGGTCAATCTGATCGATGATGATCTGAGCAACTAATTCAGAGGACACAATGGGACAAATCATATAGAAACGAGGAAAAAGGGATGAGCGAAGAAAAAAAGGCTTCTGGAGCCGTCTGGTTTCCGGACTCAGCAAGACAAGAGATAACATTGTATCCGGAATTGATTCGATCTTCAGTGGATTTTCTAGTATTGATGATGATTTCTATGAAGAAATTGAAGAAATTCTGATCATGGGAGATATCGGTGTCAACGCGACCGAAGCGATCATCGAGAATCTCAAAGAAAAAGTAAAAGAAAATAAGATCAAGGATCCGGCAGAGTGCAAGGAACTTCTGATCAACAGCATCAAAGAGCAGATGGATGTCGGAGATACAGCCTATGAATTTGAAAACCGGAAATCGGTAGTGCTGGTGATCGGTGTCAATGGAGTTGGAAAAACGACTTCCGTTGGAAAGCTTGCTGGAAAGCTAAAAGACCAGGGCAAGAAGGTTATTCTTGCGGCGGCTGATACGTTCCGTGCAGCAGCCGGAACACAGCTTCAGGAGTGGGCAAACCGTGCAGGTGTTGAGATGATCGGCGGACAGGAAGGTGCAGATCCGGGAGCTATCGTATATGATGCGGTGGCAGCAGCAAAAGCGAGGAATGCAGATGTACTTTTATGTGATACCGCAGGCAGACTTCACAATAAAAAGAATCTGATGGAGGAACTTCGAAAGATTTATCGTGTGCTGGAGAGAGAATATCCGGATGCGTATCTGGAGACGCTTGTGGTGCTCGATGGGACGACCGGACAGAATGCACTTGCGCAGGCAAGAGAGTTTGCAGATGTGGCAGATATCACTGGAATCATCCTGACAAAAATGGATGGAACAGCAAAGGGTGGAATCGCCGTTGCAATCCATTCAGAACTTGGCATTCCGGTAAAATATATCGGAGTCGGGGAGACAATCGAGGATCTGCAGAAATTCGATTCCAATCAGTTTGTGAATGCATTATTTGATGACAAAGGAGGACAAACTAGATATGTTAACATTAGACAAGTTTGAAGAGGCTTCCGAAAAGGTAAAGGAAGTCACGACAGAGACAAAACTGGTTTACAGTGATTATTTCAGCCAGCAGACAGGAAACAAGGTTTATTTAAAACCGGAGAATATGCAGTTTACAGGCGCATATAAAGTGCGCGGCGCATATTATAAGATCAGCACACTGACTGAGGAGGAAAGAGCGAAGGGACTTATCACTGCCTCAGCAGGAAATCATGCGCAGGGTGTTGCCTACGCAGCAAAATGTTATGGATGCAAGGCAGTCATTGTCATGCCTACCACGACACCGCTCATCAAAGTAGAGCGTACCCAGAGCTACGGCGCTGAGGTTGTTCTGTACGGAGATGTGTACGATGAGGCATGTCAGAAAGCTTATGAGCTCGCAGAGAAAGAGGGATATACATTTATTCATCCATTCGATGATCTTGCGGTTGCAACAGGACAGGGAACGATCGCAATGGATATCTTTAAAGAGCTGCCGCTTGTGGATTATATTTTAGTTCCGATCGGCGGAGGCGGACTTGCAACAGGTGTATCCACACTTGCAAAACTGTTAAATCCAAAGATCAAAGTGATTGGTGTGGAACCGGCAGGTGCAAACTGTATGCAGGCTTCTTTCAGCAGGAAAAGTAACGACTCTGCCGAGCGTCAACACGATCGCAGACGGTACTGCGGTAAAGACACCGGGCAGCAAGATCTTCCCATATATCCGGCAAAATCTGGATGATATTATCACAGTGGAGGATGATGAGCTGGTAGTAGCTTTCCTTGACATGGTAGAAAATCATAAGATGATCGTGGAAAATTCAGGACTTTTAACTGTAGCGGCATTAAAACATCTGGATGTGTCCGACAAACGGATTGTATCCATTTTAAGCGGTGGTAATATGGATGTCATCACCATGTCCTCCGTGGTACAGCAGGGACTGATCTTAAGAGACAGAATCTTCACAGTGTCAGTTCTGCTTCCGGATAAGCCGGGCGAACTCTGCAACTGGCTGGATTCAAGGGAAGAGAGCGTTTGAAGGGTTATGATGTTGCTTCTGTAATTACATGAACGGAAGACTTCCTAGAATTAAGCAGGCTCTTTTAGCTGATGCTATCGCAACAAGTGCAGGTGCCATTCTTGGTACTTCTACAACAACAACATTTGTTGAGAGTTCATCAGGTGTTGCAGAAGGCGGAAGAACAGGACTTTCTTCAGTTGTAACAGGTTTCTTATTCCTTATTGCAATTATATTTGCACCTGTATTTACTACAATTCCTGGATTTGCAACAGCTCCGGCACTTATTTTTGTAGGATTCCTTATGGTTAGTGCGGTTGTTGAAATTGATTTTAATGATTTAACAGAGAGTATTTTTCCATGGGAGATAAGATCAAACCTGTGAACATTGCCAAAAGCAGCAATCGAGCATGCGGCAAAGAATGAATTTAATATTGTAATCCTGGATACAGCAGGACGTCTTCATATTGATGATGACATGATGGCTGAGTTGCAGGAAATCAAAGAGAATGTTACCGTTCATCAGACCGTTTTAGTTGTGGATGCCATGACTGGACAGGATGCAGTGAATGTAGCCAAGATGTTTGATGAAAAGGTTGGCATAGATGGTGTGATCTTAACGAAGTTAGACGGTGACACCAGAGGTGGTGCGGCACTCTCAATAAGAGCGGTGACCGGCAAACCTATTCTTTACGCAGGTATGGGAGAAAAGCTTTCTGATTTAGAGCAGTTTTATCCTGACCGTATGGCATCGAGAATCCTTGGAATGGGTGATGTGCTGACATTGATTGAGAAAGCACAGGCTGATATCGATGAGGAGCAGGCAAAGCGTATTGAGCAGAAGATGCGCAAGAATGAATTTGACTTCGAGATGTATCTGGAATCCATGAGTCAGATGAAGAAAATGGGCGGATTATCCAG
>VOFB01000332.1_pt1 | contig 40000 bp, 44 predicted proteins | sample 5384141 | NCBI WGS metagenome assembly VOFB01 (sample SAMN12384721, study PRJNA508395) | human gut metagenome | isolation source: healthy gut A | host: Homo sapiens
CATTCAATATCTTTTTTTGATGATATAAAGATAGCGAAAAGCTATAAGAAAAACAAGCCTTCAAGCTGTTTGTTTACAACTGTTTACCAATGCTTTTTCAAATTGGAAAGCCGTCTTTGCCTGCCTTTGCTGACATCTTCATTGATGCCTTCCACCATAACGACCAGGTCACTCCAGGTCATGGGGTAAGAACGGGTGGCAGGATCATAGGCGGGTATCTTGAAGGTGCCTTCTTCAAGCAGTTTCTCGTAAAGGACCAGACCGCCCGGTTCGGCATGGAGCAATTTTATCTTGGTCCGGAAACGGTTGTAGAAAATGAATACGTCCCCACTTCTGATGTCGCCTCCCATCCTCTCATGCACAAGGCCGCAAAGAGTGAACATACCTTTCCTCATGTCCGTATAACCGGGGCATAGGAAATATCTCATGCTGTCATTTAGGCAGAACATTGGCATTATATATTTTAGAGATCAGATTCAGGGCAGCTTCACAGCCGGAAGACCCTTTAAACTTCAACTTCAATCCGTTGGGTAATTCCAAGGATATTTCAGAGCTGTCCTTTCCTTTCAAGGGAAAGGGGACGCTAGGCTGGGGAGATGGCAGGGGAGTCTCGTGAGATATACCGGGGGATGGCGTGTCGCCATTGATTACTATGGGGACAAAGCTGTCTTTAACCCCTAAGCGGGAGGCTTCTGCCAATAACTCCCGCTCCGTTATACCGTATTTTTGTTTCCAAAGATAGAATCTACTACGGCTATAACCTTCATTCTCACAAAAATCAGCAATGGACAAACCACTCTGCTGCTGACGGAAAAGAACGGAGATAAATTTTTCTCTGCTCATCATGATTCCCATGTCTGGAACACCGTGACCATAAACTAAAGCCGGGTACAACATTCAAGAGTGTCTATGATCTTTATGAATTTGATACCAGACTCCGAAGAATACTGCTTAATGCCCTTGACCGTATCGAGGTCAATATCCGTACAAAACTTATCTATAATATATCGCTCCGGTATATTGATGACCCCTGTTGGTTTGTCAACCGCAAGTATGTAACTTCCAAATTTGTGAATGACTTTGAGGAACAGGTTTATTCCGCCTTGCGTAAAAATCCCATAATACAGCACCATCATGCAAACCATTCCGGAATATATGCTCCTGCATGGAAGACCATAGAGTTCATGACAATCGGTAATATCATAACATTATATGATTCATTGAAAGAACCGGAAGCAAAAGATCTGGTTGCCAATGCATATGGTTGTTCAAGAGGTGTTTTTTTCAATTATCTGGAAACCATCCGAGTCCTTCGCAACAAGTGTGCTCACGGGGGATGCATTTACCGTATGGATTTCCCAAAAGGCATCAAACGCTTGCCTGCTGACATTTCTGCTGATTGCAGACACAATATCAAAGGTAGCATAGATGTTGTAAGATATATGCTGGGGTGTATCTCTCAAAACCGGAAAACGGATTTGGAAAACGAGATTTATAATCTTGTCAGTTCCATTCAGACGACTGAGGCCAAGAACGTCATAGCACAAACCTCCAAACTTCACGGCTCTTTCATTTAAACTCGGAACAAACTGATAACCACTGATTATGTTGATTTTACATCAACAGAGACAGATGGCATTTAGTCTATGTTGTGTCAATAGCGACGTTTGGCTGCTCCTAAATGCCTATCAGCCACAGACATTGAAATTTCAAAGCATTTTTAAATGAAAGAGCCGTGTCCAAACTTGAATATTGAAGCCATATTATTTGGCGGCATAAAAAATAATACTTACCTTTGCAACACTGAAAGTGCCCGTGCGAGCATAGTCGTCGCATCTGCACTATAAAAAGGAAGTAGAGAAGTCCCGGTCATTACGATTGGGATTTCTTGTTTTTTATAGCTATGTATATTCCGAATAGAGTCTATATAGAATAAGGAAAAGGACTAACAGAGCTTATAATTATCAGTACTTTAAAACCTTATTCTATATAATGCCTAATCTTCATACACTCCGAAGCCGAAATATCCGGCTATGACAAAATCTTCCCCGCTTTTGTCAGCAAGCGACAGCAGGCTGTCCAAAGTATCGCAGTAGAAAAAGATTTCATCATCCATTTCCGTATCGAAGTCCAGGGCGATTCTTGTCTCCAGCGTCTCCAAAGTGTCATTCCAGCGTATGGCACATTCGAGAAAATGCGGTTCATGTCCCTTTTCAGTACGGTATTCCTGATATTTTTCACGGATTTCCTTCTTGATTTCCTCCGGCTTCTTCCAGGAACTGTAGTCCACTATTCACTAAATATATTCAGTGAAATTCCGTTTTATGAGTTATCTTTGTATATCAGATATTTGCAGATGTTTTCATTTGATTTGAATACTCACGAAATTTCACTGTTTTAGAAAATATTGGTACTATTTGATACCATATTTCGGGGTATATTTTGTATCTTTGCACCATGTAACCAAAGGATATATCGCGTATGGATTTCATCTTCATCAAATCATCCAAGGCAGGAAAGGAAGACTACGGTTCCATCTATGCCCGTGTACGCACCGGAAAGGCGAACATGAAAGTCGTGACGGGCTTCACCATCAAGCAGCTTGAATGGGAAAAGTACCGCAGCCTGCAATACACTTCGTCAGCCCTGATGTCGAGCATCGGGATAAAGTACGGGCAGTTCGCCCAAGTCCTCGCGAGGATAAAGGCGGCATTTGAGGCTGACGGCTTCAATCCCAAGGAGGCAAAGAACATCATCGAGAGCGTGAAACACGACGTGCTCAACGGTATGATGCAGATTGTGGAGGTCAAACCCAAAGGCAAAATGCTGTTTGAGGATTTCCTCACCTCTTATATAGAAGACATGGAAACCGGACGGCGCACCAAGAAAGGCCGTACCGTGAAAGTATCACCTGCCTATATAAAAGGTCTGCGCATTATCCAAAAACAGATTCGCAACTACCAAAAGGAGACCCACCGCAAACTCGGACTGGATGACATGACGATGGAAACACGCAACAGCCTTGTCGGTTACTGGAAGGAGCGTGGTCTGATGCCCAACGCCATCAACTCGTACATGACCGATGTCCGCACGGTGGCAAAGGCGGCCTACGAGGACAAGCTGACCAAATGCGATGACTTCCGCCATTCCGACTTCGTGCCGAAAAAGGAGGAGGTGGACAACATTTACCTCACTCCGGAACAGATACAGGAAATGCTTGACCTCGACCTTTCCACCAAGGAAGCTGTGAAAAAGAGACTGGAATCACTTGACATCAGCGAGGACGAGAAATTGGCACAACTTTCCAAATGCAGGATTACCCACATAAGGACGCTGGAGCACGTGAGGGATATTTTCATCGTGGGCTGTCTGACCGGGCAGCGTGTTTCCGACTATTCACGGATATGCGAGGGCATGATAACGGAAATCGGCGGCACGGAGTTCATACTCATCACCCAGCAGAAGACGGAAAAGAAAGTCTATATCCCCGTTGACAGGCGCGTGAGAGCCATTCTCGCCAAATATGACGGCAAACTGCCCCCGGTTCATCCCAATGAAATGAACAAGCTGGTGAAGACCATCGGCCTGTTGCTCGGCTGGACACATGACTGCGGCTTTGACGAGAAGCGGCTCAATCCCAAACGTGGAAGGAGGTTCTGCGACATGCTCCTTTCCCATACAGCCCGAAGGAGTTTCGCCACCAACGCGTACAAGGCAGGTGTCCCTCTGCCTTCCATCCAAGCCATCACGGGACACAGCAGCGAGGCGCAACTGCGCCGCTACCTGAAACTGGACGCGGAGGAAAAGGCCGTCATAGCGTTAAAGGATTTCAAGGGTATCATCGAAATATAAGGAGGTGCTTATGGAAAAATCAAGGTTTGACATCATTAGCGACCTGTTCAAGCTGTCCAACGTAATCAGTGAGAGCCTGAAACTTGCGGAATCGCTTGCCGGCAAATCTTCCGGCAGTGGCGAAACGGATTGTAAGGATATTTGCCGGAACATCCGATACAGCCTGAAACCCCTGCCTTTTCTTTTGGCCGGCATCAGGGAATATGTCACCGAACACGAGGATAAGGAGCTGGCACGGAAGTTTGTCGAACTTCACGATGACACGAAAAGGCTTCACGGCATCTGCTCCAAATATGCGGACTTGAACAAGGCGGCTTTCCGTACAGGTGTGGCTTACCTGAGCATGGAAGTCATAAGGCAATACTTCTTTACAGAAAAAGAACAGGATCAAGTATCGCCGGAAGGTTCTGATATTTCTCCCAAACCAATGACACGTACCGAAGCCACCGACTGCATCGACACCATCCGTGCCGCCATACGGAAGTGTGCAAAGGATTCAGATGGGAACAGAGGGAAAGAAATGTATGCCATGCTTGCCAAAGTGGACAAGGCGAAAATCCAAGCCGTCAAGGAGTATATTGTCAATGCCAACGACAAGGATTTGGCACAACTCTTCACGGAATATTTTGCGGAAGCCGTCCACCTTTCCATGCTGCCCCAAAATGATGATGTGAAAGCACAGTCCGCAGGAATAAAGATGTTCCATATCGTCATGACAATGGGATATATCAAGAGGAACGTGCTGCACGAGAACGAGTCCAAGTCGGCAATATCCAAAACAATACCCTCTTGTACAGAAGAAGTATCACCCGGTTTTACCGCCACAGATACAATGCAAGGCGGCGCGTTCAGCACGACCGCACAAGTTCCCGTTTTAAGGCTGTACCGTTTCCTTACCACCTTTACCGTACAGAGCGGCCCCGACAAGGGCAAGCCTCTATTGGATGGAAATGCCGTTTCCGACCGGGATTTCCTCCGTGCCGTCATGCGTGCCGACTACTCCACGATATACGGCAGTTGCGTGAAAGGCAAGATGCGCAGTGTCGCCATCCTGCTGTCCAAAGCCTACTTCAAGGACTGGAAAGGTTACAGGGAAGCCGCAGCTCGTTCTATGGGTCTGACACCCGAAAGCCTCGCCAAGTATAACGTGGAGAAAACCTTTATAGCGAAGCTCAAAGAGCTGCTTCCCATGATAAAATAGTGACATAACCCACAGGTGGCTACAATTCACCACAACCCACAGACTTCCACAAGCCGTTAAGCACCAGTTGTTTGACGGCTTTTTTCATGCGGTGTCATTTCACAGAATACCACAAATTCACAGGTTTCATTATTGCCCTACCTTTGCCGCCACGAACTTAAAATCAGTGGATTATGACAGATAAGACAGAAATGGTACTGGTATCGCGCGACGAGCTTCAACAGCTTATCGGCGCAAGCGTGAGGTGCGCGTTTGAGGAATACCGGCAGGAACAGGCACCACAGGACACATCGGAGTATTACACCATCCGGCAACTGGCGGAGAAATGGGGCGTGAGCATAGCGACCATCTGGCGGCACGAGAAGCTGGGACACATCAAAGGACAGCGGATAGGACGGCGTGTCTTGTTTCCCAAGGAACAGATAGACCGTATCAAGAGCCTGAAAGCTACCAACAGGAAGGCCGACAAGAACGCCAAAGGATAATTTGTAAGACACACAACAAAAAACATCAAGGCTTATGAAAAATTTGAAACAGCTTGTTTTGCCGTGCTACAAATTGGAGATGGCAATGTCCGTGGAGGCATGGTACTTCCTGCACGGGAGCACGGACGGGATATGCAACCTTACCTATCTTCTTTCCCTCTTGTCGAAGATAACAGTATCGGAAGTACAGAACACCAAACGGGGATTGGGCTATGCCGTCCATCCCGGACAGGCGGACGGCTCCATGCTGGTACTGGCCAAGGAATGGGGCATCGGCCGTAAGGCGATGTCCCGTCTGTTGGAGGATTTCTCGGAACGCGGGCTAATCATGAATCCGACCCATTCCAATCCTATTATAGAAGGAACAGGAACAGCGGAAACCGAAACGGCTGCAACAACCGAAAGCGAAGTGAAAGGCTCTGCGGAAAATGCAGTCGTGGATGCCGCCGACAACACACCATTTTTAGAGGAAGACAGTACCTTATCTGGTTCACGGGAATAGGAACAGCCACAGGAATGAAGCGGCAGGAATGGCAAGCGACAGCGTTTTAGAAGGGATATTTTTAGGGCTGGCAAGTTAATGTTTTCGTCCACGAAAACCACGCCACAAACGGCGACCCGGCCACACGGGAAACGGCAAGCCCGGATTACAGCCCTAAAAAACAGAACGGTTTAACGAATAAAAGAAAACGGATATGACATATCAGGAGAACAGGAACAAGGGAGGCCGCCCCAAAACGGTGAAAGGCAAGGCGAGGACAAAGACCATATCCACACGGCTCACGCTTGCCGAGTGGAAAGCGGTCATGAAACGGATTACCGATGTGGGCAAGAAACCGTCGCACTTTCTGCGCGAACTGTTGCTGCATGGCAAGGTCGTGGCGGCACGGACACAGGAGGACAGGTGGCAGATAAGGATGCTGGAGGGAGGATGTAACAACCTGAACCAACTGGCGAAGATGGCGCACCAACAGGGCTTTTCTCTTTTGAAAGGCAAAATCATGGACTTGCTGGACGAGTTCAATAAAATCATAGAGAGGATATGATGGGCGATTTGAAAAAACGGGCGAGTTTCGCCAGAGTGGTGAACTACGTGAACAACCCGAAGAAGGCACGGCTCATCGACAGCAAGGACGTGAGGCTGGATGACAACGCCACCATAGCAAGGAGTATGCAGGGACAGGCGGATGACAAGCCGGGACGCAAGCTGAAAAATCCGGTGTACCATATTTCGCTGGACTTCGCACACGAGGATGCACCCAAGCTGACAGATGCCTTGATGGTCGAAATTGCCCGTGAATATATGCGGCGCATGGGCATAACGAACACCCAGTACATCGTGTGCCGCCATACCGACAGGGAACACCAGCATCTGCACATCGTGGCCAACAGGGTGGACAATGACGGGAACACCATCAGCGACAGCAACGATAATGTGCGTAATGTAAAAGTATGCAAAGCTCTCACGAGAGAATACGGACTGCACTTCTCCAAGGGCAAGATGAACGTGAAGCGTGACCGCCTGCGTGGTAAGGACAAGGTGAAATACCAAATCTATGATGCCGTCAAAGCTGCCTTACCCCATTGCAACTGCTGGTCGGATTTGTGCGACAAGCTGGCAAAACAGGGTATCGGGGTGAATTTCAAATACAATAGAAACGAAGGCAAAATCATCGGAGTGTCGTTCACGAAGAATGAAATCTCGTTCAGCGGCTCACGGATAGACCGGAGTATGAGTTTTTATAAGTTGAACAGGCTCTTCGGGAACCAAATCGCAGAGGGCATGGAATGGAAGCCCCGTGTGCAAGAACAGCCGCAACCGATCTGGCAGGATGTGGAATCTCACAACAATACGGCAGACACTTTTATAAAAGAGCCATTACCGACTAAAACGGAAGAGGACGGCAATGTTAGCGGTTCTGCTGAATCCGGCTCAAATATCGTTCAAGTGACCATCGGCACACTCATGGAGTTGTGCGTACAACCGCACCAAGCCAGGGTCTCATCCGGTGGCGGAGGTGGAGGAAACGAAAGCGGCTGGGGCGAGAATGACAACGAAAAGGACAAACATAAACCAAGGAGGAGAAAAAGATGAAGGACAACAAGCAGAACTTAACCGACCTTATTGGGGCATTGGCAGTGGACATCGAGGAAATCAAGAAGAAACTGGACGCAAAGGATAGCCCGGACAAGAACGAGGCATTGAAAAGGCTGGAAGCGAAGCTGGAGCCTGTTATACGGTTCTTCAATGGCAATGCACCGGAAAATGTCAATGCCATTTTCGGAAGCAAGGAAGCCATCGAGGAATACAAGCAATCAATAGGTGATGAAGCGGTAGCAAGTCTGCGGTTATACACCGAAGCCAACGAGAAGGATATGCGCAAACATGGTGTTCTCACCATCAAGGAACAGCTCAACAAGATATTGGAAAGGCTGACAAGCCACATTGAGAATGACAAACTGGCTTCGGAAAAGTCACGCCAAAAGCAAAGTGCCATATCGGAACTATGGCAGATAATCCGCCCGGACAAGGCAATAAGCGCAATAAGGCTGTTATGGAGCAAAGTTCCCGATGGCTGGCACAAGAATCCTTACGCATGGGCTGGCATTGGTTGTACGCTTGTATTCTTTACCTTGTTTGCCATCAGTTGGGTACAATGGCATGAATACCGGGAAGAAAACAGGCGGTTGAGAACGGTTGCAGACAAACACCATGTGACTACAATCATGCTTAACGAGTTGCACCCGGAACTGGCCGTGACCGTCGGAGCATACGAAAAACTGGTGGATGTTGTCGGTGCGGATTCCACTTTAGTCATATTCAACCGGCAGGTCAAGACAGTGAGAGAAGAAGAGAATCAATCCAAACGACAAAAATAAAGTGAATGGCATCCATAAAAGTGAAATTTCGTCCTTCCACCGCAAGCGGCAAGGAGGGCAGCATATATTATCAGGTAATCCACGGGCGCATAGTCCGCCAAGTCAAGACGGACTACCGCATATTTGACACAGAATGGGACAAGAAAACTTCCTCCATGAAAATCCTGCCCGAAATCGGCGAAAACAGGAAACGGTATCTCCGTAAAGTGGCGGAACATATCGACTGGGACGCCAGACGGTTGAAAGCCATAGTCACCCAATGCGACAGGCAAGGAGGAATTTATTCCGTTGATAGTATCATCGAGAAATTCAACAGGCAAACGGGCGAACAATCGCTGTTCCGTTTCATGCAAGGCATCATAGGACAGTTGAAGCAGCTTGGCAAAGTCCGCACATCAGAAACCTATACAGCGGCATTGGCCAGTTTTATGAAGTTCCGTGAAGGGCAGGACATTCTTTTGTGCGAAATGGACGGTAACACCATGATGCTTTACGAGGCCTGGCTCAAAGGAAAGGGTATCTGCCCCAACACGGTTTCCTTTTATATGCGCATACTCCGTGCCGTTTACAACCGTGCCGTGGAAAAGGAACTGACGGAACAGAAGCATCCTTTCAAGCACGTTTACACGGGTATCGGGAAGACGGTAAAACGCGCCATCCCATTGAAGTCCATCAAGCACATTAAGGAACTTGATTTGATTCTGAAACCGCATCTGGATTATGCAAGGGATATGTTCCTCTTCTCCTTTTATACCCGTGGAATGTCATTCATTGATATGGCCTATCTGAAAAAATCGGACTTGAAGAACGGAATAATCACGTACCGTAGAAGAAAGACCGGGCAGCAACTCACAGTCAAATGGGAGAAGTGCATGGAAGACATTATCGCCAAGTATGGAGAGAATACGGCCACCCGCTACCTCCTGCCGATAATCACAAACCCTTGTTCCGATGAACGGACACAATACCGTAACGCCATCTGCCGCATCAATGTGGCGTTGAAGGAAGTTGCCGGTCTAGCAGGATTGAACATACCGCTGACCATGCACGTTGCCCGGCATTGTTGGGCGAGCGTTGCCAAGAGCAAGAACATTCCTCTTTCAGTCATCAGCGAGGGCATGGGACATGATTCGGAAGAGACTACGCGCATCTATCTCGCATCGCTTGACACAAGCGTGGTGGACAAGGCAAACAGCCTTATCCTGAAAGATTTTTGACCGGATGTTTATGGTGAAATGTGTTGAGCGAAAAGACGAATCTCTTGATAAGAGATATAGTTTATTTCGCAAAGGTACGCATAATATTTCAAATTCCGTGTTTAATCCTCATTTATAATGATATATGAAAGGCATTTTGTGAGAATCTGTTTTGTAAATCCGTCAAATCGGATTCCTATAACACTGATTATTAGTGCTTATTTCTTCGGGATGGCTCTCTTATCAAGAGATACTCATAAACCCGATATAAAATGCCTGTTGAAGTTGATATATTGGAAGATAGTATCTTTCGGCTTTCGCCCGAACTGTTGAATAACCTGCTCAAAGACCATACAACGAGCAAGGAGGATATTCAGCGCAATATCTTTTGGGCTACTTCCGATTATGAATATCTGGGCGAAGGGTATCAATATGATTCGCCAATTCTTCCCAGTCTTATTACCGGAGATAACGGGCATGTCATCATGCCGCGTATCCTCAAAAGTCGTGACACCCAAACCGCACGTTCGCGAGAAATGGCAGAGGTGTTCACTCCGTCATGGATATGCAATGCGCAGAACAACCTGATCGATGAAGCATGGTTTGGAAGAAAGGATGTGTTCAATACGGAGTACACCGATGAACAGGGTTGTCATCGGTGGAGACCCAACTCAGAGAAAATTCAATTTCCGGAAGGTAAGACTTGGAAAGATTATGTACGTGACAACCGACTGGAGATAACCTGCGGGGAAGCCCCTTATATTATAAGCCGATATGACACCACAACGGGGGAGGCTATTCCCTTAGAACAGCGTATCGGGCTGCTTGACCGCAAGTTGCGGGTAGTTGGCGAAAACACGGAAACTTCCGGCGAATGGTTGGAATGGGCACAGGAAGCATATAAGAGCATTTTTGCTTACGAATGGCAAGGCGATAACTTGCTGATTGCCCGTGAATCCATGCTTATCTCCTTTATCGAATACTATCAACAAAAGTTCGGCAAGCGACCCTTGTTGAAATCCATCAATTATATCGCCTACATCATTTCATGGAACGTCTGGCAGATGGACGGGCTTAAAGGTGTCATCCCGAACAGTTGCGGTGAACGCCGGACTATTGTAGCCGACTTGTTCGGGACAAGGGAAGAAGTCAGTCAATGCGAAGGCTGTCAGAAAGATGACATCCGCAGGCATAATGGTGTCTATTGCCAAATCAAGGACTGGCGGGCCAAAGACCCTGAAACGGGAAAGATGGGAAAACGAATCCGATTTATCGACCTCATAAAATAGTGCAGTATGAAATTCACATCTTCACTAAAATTAAAACTGATATATGTGTTCCGCATCAATGATGCTGCACATAGGGGATGCCTGAAAGTGGGCGAGGCCACTTGTGACAATGACAATGTTTTCGGTCTTGCTCCGAACAGCAAGGCTCTCAACGAATCCGCGAAGAAACGCATCAACCAATATACGCAGACGGCTGGTATCGCATACGACCTCTTATATACGGAACTTACGATATACAACAGTAAAAAGGGCTTGTGCTCTTTTAACGACAAGGAAGTGCATAGCGTTCTAGAACGTTCCGGCATCAGAAAAAAGATATTCGATACCGAGAACAAAGCCAACGAGTGGTTCATCACCGACCTTGAAACCGTCAAGCGGGCAATCGCAGCCGTGAAGGAAGGACGAGAATCGTTGTCATCGACCGAGGTGTCACACGACCAAACGCCGATTGTGTTCCGTCCCGAACAACAGGAGGCTATTGAAAAAACAAAAAAGCAATTCAGGAAAAGTAACCAAATGCTTTGGAACGCTAAGATGCGTTTCGGCAAGACGCTGTCAGCCTTGCAGGTGGTGAAAGACATGGATTTCAGTCGTACTCTGATTCTTACCCATCGCCCTGTGGTGAATAGCGGCTGGTTCGAGGATTTCGGCAGGATATTCTATGACAGTCCCGGTTTTGCATACGGTTCAAAGAACAATGGTGACAATCATGCTTCACTTGAAGCGAGAGCAAAACAGGGTAAATGCCAATATGTGTATTTCGCTTCCATGCAGGATTTGCGCGGTTCTGAACTTGTGGGCGGCAATTTTGACAAGAACAATGAAGTGTTTGCCACCGCTTGGGATTGCATCATCGTGGACGAAGCGCACGAAGGGACACAGACGGAACTCGGCAAGGCTGTCATGCAGGAACTGACAAAAGCGAATACCAAGATATTGCGACTTTCCGGCACTCCGTTCAACCTGTTGGACGACTTCAAGGAGGACGAGATTTATACCTGGGACTATGTGATGGAGCAACGGGCAAAGGCTTCATGGGATTTGACCCATTTCGGTGATCCAAATCCATACGCCTCTCTACCTACGATGAACATCTATACCTACGACCTTGGACGGTTACTCCATGAGTTCGTGGATGAAGATGTGGCTTTCAACTTCCGCGAGTTTTTTCGGGTCAATGAAGCTGGAAACTTTATTCATGAAAAAGATGTGAAGGCATTTTTGAATCTTATTTCCAAGGAGGATAAGGATAGTTGCTATCCGTTTGCCAACGAGGAATACCGCAACATCTTCCGGCATACGCTATGGATGTTGCCGGGCGTGAAGGAGGCTCGTGCCATGAGTGCTTTACTGCAATCGCATCCTGTATTCCAGCATTTCAAGGTAGTGAATGTGGCAGGAGACGGTGACGAGGACGAAGAGAGCAAGGATGCTCTTGCTGCGGTGGAAGAAGCCATCGGCAAAGACCCTGATGCCACCCGTACCATTACCTTGTCTTGCGGACGATTGACCACGGGTGTCAGTGTCAAGGCGTGGACGGGCGTATTCATGTTGTCCGGCTCTTATAATACCGCTGCATCAAGTTATATGCAGACCATCTTCCGTGTGCAGACTCCTGCCACCATCAACGGACGTGTCAAGGAACAGTGTTATGTGTTTGACTTTGCGCCTGACAGAACACTGAAAGTCATTGCCGAGACAGCAAAGATTTCTTCCAAGGCAGGAAAAACCAGCGGTAACGACCGCAAGATTATGGGCGAGTTCCTGAACTTCTGTCCGATTATCTCCATCGAAGGTTCCAAGATGAGCCAGTTCGATGTACCCAAGATGTTGGAACAACTTAAACGTGTTTATGTGGAACGTGTGGTCCGCAACGGTTTTGAGGACAAGAGCCTATATAATGATGAGTTAATGAAACTCAACGACTTGGAATTGCAGGAGTTTGACGACCTGAAAAAGATTATCGGCCAGACCAAGGCAATGCCAAAGACCAATCAGGTGGACATCAACAACCAAGGGCTGACCGATGAGCAATACGAGGAACTTGAAGACCTTGAAAAGAAATCCAAGAAACGCGGCAAGGACAAGCAACCTTTGACGGAAGAAGAGAAGAAGCGTCTTGAAGAACTGAAAAAGAAAAAGAACAACCGCGAGGCCGCCATTTCCATCCTTCGGGGTATCTCCATCCGTATGCCATTGCTTATCTACGGTGCAGAGTTGAGCGATGAGAGTCAAGATATAACGATTGACAACTTCGCTTCACTCATTGACCCGCAATCGTGGGAGGAGTTCATGCCCAAGGGTGTTACCAAACAGAAGTTCAACAGCATCAAGAAATATTACGACCCGGAAATATTTTGTGCGGCAGGCAAGCGCATCCGTGCCATGGCTCGTGCCGCAGACAAACTAAGCGTGGAAGAACGCATCGAGCGTATAACGGATATATTCAGCACGTTCCGCAATCCCGACAAGGAAACGGTGCTTACGCCTTGGCGTGTCGTCAATATGCACCTTGGTGACTGTCTGGGCGGATATAACTTCTTTGAAAAGGGTTATGAAACCACTTTATCTGAGCCTCGTTTCATAGACCGGGGCGAAGTGACATCCAATGTATTCGCCCCGGATTCCCGAATCCTTGAAATAAATTCAAAGTCTGGATTATATCCTCTTTATATGGCATATAGCATTTATCGCACAAGGGTAAAGAACTCTCTGTTCTCGGTGTCAAGTATCGAAGATGAACAACGAATATGGGATAAGGTAGTGGCTGAAAACATCTTCGTCATCTGTAAAACTCCGATGGCAAAGAGTATCACCAAACGCACCCTTATAGGTTTCCGCAAAGCGAAGGTAAACACCCGATATTTCGAGGACTTAATCAATCAAATCAAAAACAAACCTGAACATTTTATCAAGCAGGTAGATAAATTCATCACAGAAAGAACAGGAATAAAGAACATGAAAATCAATGCGATAGTGGGGAATCCACCGTATCAAATAAATGATGGTAGTGGAGCTTCTGATGATGCAGCCAATCCTATATATCAAGTATTTGTAAAAATAGCAAAACAGATTTGCCCTAATTATTTTTCATTAATTATGCCATCTAAATGGATGATTGGAGGAAAGGCCGTTCTTAAACCTTTTAGAAAAGAGATGATGAAAGATAAACATCTTGCAAGTGTTTTCGATTATGAAGATTCTGGATTTTGTTTTAATGGTCAACATATAGACGGTGGTATTATGTATTTCCTTTGGGATAAGAAACATTCTGGTGAATTGATATATTTCTATAAACCTACAAACGGCAATCGCTTCTTGACAAAACGATTACTAACTGATGGCAACTCTGATATAGTTATTAGGGATAGTCGTCGACAAGCGATAATAACTAAGACTTCTAAATATCCTTCATTTAGTCAAATTGTGTCAGCTCGTAAACCTTTTGGTATAAGCACAGATATTTTTAACAATAAATCAGTTTATACTGAGTATAAATTAAGTGACAAACCTTTTGTGAATTCAGCTTTACTATGGGGCGTTTATGGTATAAAAGGAGGGGCAAAACGAATAACCAGTTATATAGCAATCGATGCTATCACTAAAAATAAAGCATGGATAAATAAATACAAATTATTTATATCAAAAGCTTATTCTGCTGATGCAATTGTTCCTCCCGAAATAATTTTAGCTTCACCTAATGTTATTTGTAGTGAAACTTTTCTCGTAATTGGACCATTTGATAATTCAATAGAACAGCAAAATGCAAATAAATATCTCAAATCCAATTTTTTCAGAATACTGCTATTTTTTGGAAGAGGAACAATGCAGGTGTCACAGGATGTCTTTCGTTTTGTCCCGTTGCAAGACTTTACATCAAAATCCGATATTGATTGGAGTAAGAGTATTCCCGAAATTGACCAACAACTCTATGCAAAATACAGTCTCTCAGAAGATGAAATATCCTTCATGGAATCAATGATAAGGCCAATGTAAAAATAAATGAGGGCAAGTATCATTCTTGCCCTCGTTAAAAAATCACTTTTCTTTAGTTACACCCTTAAATGGTGTACCATCTTGTTTTACATCAATAAAGCGTCCTGTATCTTTATCCCGTTTTACCCATTGTTCTGTTTTGGGATTAAAAACCTGAGAACGTTTTCTCACTGCACCATTGCGATGTCCGTCTCCTGACGGTGGATTTGTTGCCATATCTTACCTTCCATTTTGTCCTTGAATTATATAGCCAAGGACACGCTATTATTATTTACAGAAGAATGCTTGATTTAAATATCGGATTATTTGTCAAACATACCTAATCTATCGTTGTTTTGTTAAGTTATATCCTTCTGCATCCTTTTCACTTTTATCATAGGCATTGTTAATATACTTTTGAGGATTTGACAAAAACTCATCTTCTTCAACAAAAGCAATATAAGAACCAGTCAATGCGTTTACACATTTACATTGATTACAAGAATACACTTTAGGATATTGGTTATATCTATTATTGTTTATGATATCATAAACCTTTGAATCATAATAATTAGTAACAGAACATCCATCTGGTTTAGTTGAGGTGTATTTAAACCAGTCATAGCCCCCATTTACTTTCATTATAACACCAACAACCCCATTAGTATGCGATGTCCTATTTTTTCTTGTTATATTCTTAAGACAATATTCAATTTCCCAATCAATCCACTTACTTTCTTTTATATGCGGAGAAATAATTACAATCGTTACAGATGTGTCATACATCATATCTTTTAGGTTCTTCTTTATATTCTCAGTAGACGTATCTGTTAAATCAGGAGAATCACTTGTTTCTCCTTGATAGTAACTCGCATCATCCCCCAATGCCTTTATTATCCTATCGCGAAGATCCTGCGCTTCGCTATATTTATAAGAAATAAATGTTTTATGTGCCATAGTTATTTTACTTTTTTAATTAACTCTATTACTATTTCTATTACTTCGTCTAATGTTTTTGTATCATCGCCCAAAGACTCAATATCATGTCGATAAATATCAAAAGTATGGTCGTCTTGTCTTTCTTCCAATAACTCATTCCATAATTCTTTAGATATATATCCTGTTCTACCAATAGGGATTAGGAAGTTACCCTGTTCTTTTGAAATTTCATATTCTGACCGCATTCCATTAGATGGAACAATAGTTCCACTTTCTTTCTTATTACCCAACAAGAAGATTGATATACCACTATAAGATATCATGTCTTGTCTATAAGTTTCCCACATTTCTTTTGCATCGTCACCTTGTGGAAAAGGTCTCAGAATTAATTGGTCTGTAAGCGATTTTTTCTGATTATAATATATTTCAGAAAGAGCACCACTTATTACCGCACTACCCACACCTAAACCATATCCTGAAACTATTTTATATCCTTCGTAAATTAAGCGACCGCTTAATTTACTTATAAATTTTTCATATGCGTCTTTACCATCTGGGTTGTATTCAGCTGCCGCACCAGATAGATATACTGTACGACCATTATAAACCCTCTTTATACTTTGTAATATTTCAGTTATCTCTGAGTATTCTTGAATAAGCACGGTTTTTATATTGAATCGTTTTAAGTCATCAATAAAATATGATAGTTTTCTCTTCTCATATTTAAATTCGTCCTCATCTTTATAATCTGTTTTAGAAACATCTTTCAGGAAACAATAATGTTCCCTCATATTTCCTTTTAGACGTGCCCTTAAATGTGCACATATATAATAAAAATTAGGATCCGTAAAACTAAAGCCTATAAACAAAAATGTTTTTGTCATTAAGTCTCCGGATAATGTATTTATAAAAGGCGCCTTTTCTTGATTATATGACTCATAGTCATCGCGAATCAATACAGCATCTTCTGGATGATCAACATCTCCATGCATTTTATAAACTACAACATTGCGTCCTTTTAAAGTAGTCGTGAGGTTCGCACAACAAGTTTTTATATCACAGATCTTACCATTATTCTCCAATGCCTTTTCTATTAGTTTATCATAGTTTGTGGTCCAATATGTAAAAATAGGCAATTTAGCGAGTATATTATGATTAACATTTGGTTGTTTTCCTGTCTGGAAAGCATCTTTAATTATATCATTTAATTTTGTTCGATTACATCCATTTTTATTGTAATAGTATTGTGCTATCACTACCAAATCTGACTCCTTTTCAATATCAAGCTCCAATTCCTCGGCAATCTCTCTTAGCAATTGCTTCCAATTAACGCATCCACTTGGAGCAGACAATCCAGCACCTGCAAATATAGCAGCATCACCATTATTAAGAGCACTAAGATAATTCTTTATGAAAACATTTTTATTTATTGGCATAACAAAAATTTATTTAGGATACTGATTACGAATTCTAATGGCCTCTTCTACCCACTCATTTATATGCTCTTTGATATAATCATACACATTGGTACTGATTTTATATGGAGGATCATAAGTCTTACATATTTCGGACAAATTAATTTCGTTACTATCAGCTGGATGTTTATGTTCGATTATATAGTTAAATGTCTTATCAATACAGAATAATTTGAATGGATTATCTCCTTTTATATCCTGCTCTCCTTCAATGTTCTTTAGATTATGCACATAAATACCAACAACTCCTTTGCCCTCTTTCCATGCATGTTTAATTTCATACCTACACCACTCTCTTGATGCAGTATCAGAACCGATTAATACAATAACACAAGAGCGATAATCCATATGAGTATCAATCCACCTTTTAATAGAATCATCACCTTTGCGCTTAACCTCTTCCCAATCATTGGAAGAAACTGGCATATTTCCTTCTACTACTCCAATATTCCGAACCTGTCCGGCTCTCCATGAGTCATTCTTAAAATGAAAACTGTAAAATACTTGTCTTTTTGTCATATAGAATTATTATTTAATAATTTGATAACCTGGTGAATCTCTGAGTATGCTTTCAAATCCTCTGGCGATTCCTTGCAAAGTTGACATAACTTTTCTGAGTTTGACATCGCCCGTTCCAAATCGCCATTCTCTGTCAGGTATTTATAGAGGTTGGTGCGTATGAAATATCGCTTTGTCTTTTCATACCCCGGCATATATTTCTGCAATACGGGAAGCAGTTGGTCGTAACTTTCATATCGCCGACAAACCACATTAGGCAAGAAATGGAGTAGAAACCAAAACTCCGTGCAGGGATTCGTTTCTACGAACAGAACCTTTCCGGCATATTTCTTCTTGCTATACTCTTTCTTTGCCCGCTGATACAACTGCATTTCAGATGGAAACTGGAATAATCTGTCCATATCAAACAGGCATACGATAGAGTCGTATTGCTTGTTCAAATAGGATTCTACCAGTTTCAAAATATGATTGATGTCGCTGTGCTGCGGAAAATCCGGCGCAACCTTGAAAGGATACCGACACGCAATCCTCAGAGAGTCGAAATAGAACCATTCCGTTTCTCCTTCGCCTATGATGGCGATACTTTTTGTTACTGTCCGTCCCATATCATTAGTCATTCAGGTTGATATACTGACTACCCAAGAACGGCAACTTTACCAATTTTCCCTGCTTGTAAGCATTGTATGGGGAAAGATTCTTATGCAGTCCCAAAGAAGACAGGCGTACTATTTTAGTTTCGCCAAGTTCGTCTTTGTCGGTGAACCATATCGTATCACGGCGAATGAAATCCTCGTTGAGAAGATTGATGTCATGTGTGGTCAGGAGCATTTGGGATGTTCCGTCGCTGTTTGCCAGAAAGACTTTCAGGAAATAAGCCAACAGTTCATAATGAATACTTGTCTCCACTTCATCAATGGGTACAAACCGATTGGTCTTTAACAGGAAATTCAGTATCACCGCCATTCCCAGGAATCTCATAGTGCCATTGGACTCGTATTCTTCCGACAAATCATATACTTTATCGCCAGCCTTATGCTTGAAGGTCAGTTCCGTATTTGTAATTTTCCCCTTTCTAAGCATTTCAGCCTTTGCATCTTTATCAATAGGGGCATTCTGAATCAGTTGTTCCAATTCAGGGGTAATCAGCTCTTCCTCTTCGTTTAATACCACATCTTCTATATTGAAATCGGACGCTTTCAGGAAATTTAAAATGAATTTCTTCAAATCTCCTGCCTCGTCTTTATCCAATCGTGATTTGACATATCCCGAAAGCAACATACCGGGAGCCAATACATCTTTGACCTGCTTGGCAAAATAATCGTACACATCATTCAGCCTTGTCCGTTCCACATTGCTTTTGCCAAATGCGGCAAGCACACTGCAATTATTGATAGTGTTGCCGGAAATTACATCCTGGCTTTTCTTTGTCATTTTCAGATTTACGCCAAAGTCGATAGTCGAGGAATCTGTCACGGTATCATAACTTCGGTTATACAGCTTGGTCGGGCGAATGGAATCATAAACAATCAATGTCTCGGAATAGATATGCTTTGCGTCCAATTCAAAACTGAGAATGTACTTCGACTGATTGATATAGAACACCATTGACATCTTTGTCTTTTCGTTCCTTGAAGTATCATCCAACATGAAAGGGACAACCCCGGTTTTCTCGGTCCGGTCTTTAGGCATTCTCAAAACCAACATCTTGAAAAATTCGATGGCATTCAATATATTCGTTTTACCGGAAGCGTTGGCACCGTAGATGATTCCCACTTTCAGCAATCTTACCCCGTCCTTAACTTCATACGAATACTCATTAGACATAAAAGTATCTGCCGATGGCTCAAAACTGATTTTTTGAACCGATTTAATGGAGAAAAAATTCTCAATGCTGAACTCTGCTATCATAATTATTGATTTTATCTATTGTATGGTGCAAAGATACAAATAAAATCTTGTACAGCAAGTCATAAATTCAATTATTGTAGGTAAATTACGAAATATAGATGCAAAATCAACAATTCGTCATTTGTTGGAGATTCAAATAAACCTCTGATTACCTCTGGAAAGTGTTGACAGATTTGAGGACGGTAAACGAATGTGGTTTATGCAGCCGGAGAAATTAATTATCCAATGCCATTTGCACCATCCCTTGATTTTATTTACGTTGGCTAAATAGTGGTGCCAAAATGGTACTAAATTATATAACTACTCTTTTATATATTATATAAAATATAGTAAATCAGTTTGTTATAAAATTTTATATCTTGTCGTCCACGATTTCAAGACTCAGCCCCTCGACAAGCAGGCAAGTGCCTTTGTCATATACCATCAGGGTACGTTTTCCCATATATTTTTTTCTCAAGTTTTCCCAATCGGGAATGTCCCATCGTTCGGTAGTCCATACTCCCCGGTAATTTTCGGGAACAGCGAGGTATTCGCTCTGTGTCATTCTTTTCATCTTTCCGTGTATTTATGGTGAAACAAAAAGAACCTTGCAGGTCTTGCAAGGCTCTCCAAATGCTGGATAGCGGTCAAACTCGTTGCAGGCGTTCCAGTCCACGCTCATTGTGTATCCTTTCGGGAAATGTGTGCCGACAAATTTTTCAATCATAGCCCGTTCCTCTTCGTTCAGGCTGCCGTCCTCTTCCGTTCCGTATTCCAGGGCATATATGGCCCATTCGGGAATGTTGTCCCATTCCGTCTTTTTCATGTGCGCTGCCATAACTTACCGTTTTATGCGGCGGAAAGCCTACAGATTATCTCCTGAAGTTCCTGTTCCCATTTTCTATCAACATTGCCGAAGGATGGATAGGTAAGCTGGTACCAGTTGTGGTAGTCGAAGAGTTTCATCCTCAGCGGATAGTAGTCGAACATTTTCCTGCCGTCCCTGAAGATGCGGATATGGTTTGTACCTACGTTCATGGACTGTAGTCCGTGTCCGTTTAGAATCTCATGGAATCTTTCCATCGGAGTGAAGTTGCTTCTGCTCATATCTTTCATTTTTTTGAGTTAGACATCTGCGGCTTGTCAAGCCGGTATTTTATTTCTTGCCTGCCTTTCTGTCCCGTGCCGGATTGCACAAGGCTTTGCGAAAAAATACCGGAGCCCCCGGGCGAGGATGATTTTTTCAGCAAACCACGGAGGGGCCCGGCCTTGCACAATCCAGCGGGCACGGGACGACCTTTGCAGGCGGAAATAAAACAGCGGTCTCCCTTTTTCTCTATTTTCAGTCATTGTTTTCTTCTCCCTCCTGCTGCGGGATGAGGTATCTCAGCTCCGGATCATTTTTTATTCTTTCCATCTCTTCTTCTATTATCTGCAACACGTCCGCCTTTATCTGCGAGTAGTTGCGGTCAATCTGCTGCTGCATGATATCGTTTCCGTCCGCGTCCCTGAACTCGTTGATGACAGGAATTTTCTTGTAGGCTTTCATTTCTTCCGATACCTTTGCGCTGTCCACGATGATGCGGGCATGGAAAATTTTCTGGTCTATCTCTTCTCCGAAATTGTCTGCCACGCTGCCAACGAATGTACCTTGCGAAAGATTGGCTATCTTGGAGGCGGGTATCAGGGAATCAAGCTGCGTGTTGATGGAAGTCGAAGTATCCTGACGGTTGATGGATATGGACTGCCGCTGCTGGAGTATCTTGCCGAACCGTTCCGACAGTGATTTTGCCGTTTCTCCTACAACTTGCCCGCTGAAGATATTGCCCACTGTATTTTGGATTACCTTTGCCTCCTTGTCTCCGTAGTCGCGTGCAAGCTGCGAGAAGTCCTGGAAGCCGAGACAGACGGCCACCTTGTTGCTTCGGGCGGTCGCAATCAGGTTGTCGATACCACGGAAATAGATGGTCGGAAGCTCGTCAATGATGATGGAACTTTTCAGTTGTCCTTTCTTGTTTACCAATTTGACGATGCGCGAATTGTACAGGCCGAGAGCCGCCGAATAGATATTCTGTCTGTCCGGATTATTGCCCACGCAGAGGATTTTTGGATGTTCGGGATTGTTCAGATCCAAAGTAAAATCATCCCCTGTCATCACCCAGTAAAGCTGTGGCGAGATCATTCGCGAAAGCGGAATTTTCGCACTTGCTATCTGGCCCTGGAGCTGGTCTTGAGCTCCGCCTTGCCATGCATCCATAAAGGGGGAAAGATAGTTTTCGAGGGACGGATAAGAGGTAAGAATCGTGAAGATATCGGCATATGGCTTGTTAAGAAATTCAATTGCATGAGGGAACGTGCAATACTTTCCGTCCTTGTAAATCCGCAAATACCAGATGATTGCGGCAAGCAGGATAATCGGTGACTCCACGAAAAAATCACCCTGTTTCTGTATCCAGGTCTTGTTCAAATTGAGCATTATGGTATAGGCACTTTCGTAGGCATCGCTGATGTCTGCCATGAATCTCGGATTGATGGGATTGCAGCGGTGGCTGCGTCTGGGGTCGTCAAAATTGATGACGTAGAATTCCGGCTTGACCTTGTAATGTTGTCTGTGCTTGAGCAGATGGTTGTAGGCTATCTCCGAGAGGTCCGGAAATTTGTAGTCGTAGATATACATGGCAAAGGATTTCTCGATCTGCTGTTTGATGTAGTTGTTCACCACGGCATAGCTCTTTCCGGAGCCGGGTGTTCCCAGTACGATAGAGGCTCGGAACGGGTTCACGATGTTGATCCAGCCGTCCCATTCCTTACCCTGATAGACAAATTTCGTGGGCAGGTTTACGGAATACTCGTTTTCCATAAGCCTTGTTTCCTGCATGAAACTTTCGTTGGCGGTGTTGAATACGTCTTCCATAAGGTTGTGCTTCAGCATACGGCTGATCCATATTCCCGACATAAGCAGGAGAATGTAGCCCGTGGTAAGCGTCAGCGTATATACGGTAGCATTCACTGTCGTACTGAACGGCAGGTCAAGCATCCACCAGTTCATGAAGAACAAGACAATGCCGCCGAGGAAGGCGGCGTATATTTTCCGCCACGTCATCTTCTGGTTCTTGACACCTTTCGTACCCAGACACGAAAGTCCCAGAAATATGAAGGCGAACACTTTCGTCACGAGCAGGTTGCTGAACAGTCCTGCCGTCTTCTGGAAGTTCAGCAGAATCCTGTCCACGACTCCAATGTTGATGCCCATATCCACGAATGCGCTGTAGCAGAACCAGTAGACATGGATTACAATAAACACGATGGAAATGGCACGCATGAACTCCATGACCTTGGCCAGTCCTCTCAAATCATCTTCTTGTTGCATAACTGTAAAAATTTTGATGGTTGGTAATTGACAATCAGGATATGCCGCGTGAACGGCGTTTCTTCTTTTTTTTGCGTTGCAGTCTGCGGGCGAGTGCCTCCTCCTGCGGGTCCGGTCCGTTGATGTCGGGACTGAATATTCCGAAAGTCTGCTCGATGGCGCTTTCCATGTTGTCGGAAAGGCTCTCCCGTGTGGAGGTATATTGTCCGGGGAATTCCGGCTCCGGAAATTCCTGCGGCCTGTTAAAAAGCTGTTCGAAGGCGTTGGCGGAAAACTCCTTGCCCAGACGGGAACCGTTATATACCTCACGGTTCCTGTGGTCTATGAAGGTCACGCCGTAGATGCGGCCTTCCTCGTTTTCCCTGAACACCACATCAATGCCCTTTTCCCCGAGCAGCCGGATGAAATCTTCCCGGTTTCCACGGCAGCCGTGCATGGCCAGCGTGACGGCATCATGGATTTTCGGCTGCCACTTCCGGTTTCTGAAGTCACGGACATTGACGGCAATCCTTTTTTCTATCCCTTCGTAGCCGAAGCGCTTGCCGATGAGCGAAGACTTGATGGGCGTACATACCGGCATGCCCGCATCGTCCGTCAGGGTATATACGATGCCGTTGTAAGGTGAGCCTTCAAATTCTCCCCGAACCTGTTTGGCCTCGATGTTGAAGCATGAGAGCATGGCACTGAACTCCCCGAATGTCTGGAAGCGGTAGGCGGTGAAAATGCTCTTTAGGATATTGCCGACCTGACGTTTTACGCCCCCGTCCCGGTAGTCCGCCTTCTTGAGATACGGTTCCAGCAGTTCGTTCCGCTTGTCGGCCACAGGCTTGAGCCCGAATCTGTTTTCCAGTTCCCGGCAGGCTTTCATCGAACGGTTCCATTCGTATGCGTCACTGATTTTTTCGCCGTTCTCCTTTACACAGGTGGAGACGATATGGACATGCCTGCGGTCGATGTCCTCGTGCAGATAGACGATGTAGGGCTGGTCGCCGTACCCCATCTTCTGCATGTACTCGCGTGCCAGTTCCGCGAACTGCCCGTCCGTGAGGCGGTCGTCCACCGATGGGTTCAGGGAGATATGCAGTACCGGCTTCTCCGTGTTCCTGTTGGCGGCAAGGTAGCTGTCGAAAGCCCATAGTGTCTGCTGCATGACATTATGGGGATTTCCGGTGATATTGGTAATCATACGGTTGCCCGTGATGATACGGGCGGTGGACTCGTCCACTTTCCGCTGGTTGTAGATGACCGCTCCGTAAAGCGATACACCTCTGTTGATTTTAGCCACCATTCTGCTGTTCCTCCTTATTCCTTTTTATCAGGTATTCCTCCTCAAACTCCCGGGTAAGCATGATAATCCTTTTGCTCAGCACCACCAGATCGATGGTGGCCTTCTCCAGATTACGGAGCAAGGCGAATGTCCGTTTTTCACCGAAATTGGACTTGACAGCTTTTACCGTCTGGTTGTAGTTGTTACCGATAGCCTGGAACTGGTGATAGAAATTTGTCAGTCTGATGTAGTAATCCACCGCAGCCTTGTCGATTCTGACGACCTTCATTTCTCGTCCGAAAATCATCGCCTTGATGAACTTGGAATGCTGTTTCAGTCCAGATTTCTGGAACAGGATTTCAAAGTGGCCGTTCTCTTCCGAGTTCAGCCGTACCACATAGCGGTGTACCGCCGGGTCTGTTTTCGGCTTCCGTCCCGCACCTTTTCTTGTCTTTCTTTTACTGTTTTCTTCCATACGCATTGAGATTTTCTGTTGCTGTTCTTCCGTCATGGATTTCCGACTTTGGAGGAAATCCCTCCCGAGCCTTCAGGCGAGTGGCAAGTTTGTTTTGAGTGCCCGAATTCATTTCGGGTGCCTCAAAACACAACTTGCTATTACCGCTTGGTAATGAATTTTCCTTCGTCAAATTAAATTTTGACCTTCAGCCTCATTCTTCGGCTTCGGGAAACCTCCGCAGCGGTATCCGTTCCGTTGTCGGTGCAAAGTTATGGCGGTTTATCCTGTTGTAAAATAGCGGGTTATATGTAACGTGATGACATATGGTGACACAGGTCGTCACCTCCCTTGAAACATAGTGATGATATGAAAAAATACCTTTTTATTTGCAACATAAACGGTAAAACAAACCAATAGTCAAGTAACTGTCCGTTGTATTGCTGGTTAGCGAAAACACTTGTTGCAACAGGTGGGCAGTGATTGTTTACTTGCTTTGTTAGGGCAGATAACTATCGGTTGGTCGGTTTGCCGGTTGGTGAGCACAAAGTAACCATATCACTAACAAACCTTGTCACAAAGTAAACAACAGACAAGTAAAACAATAGTGTAATAAACCATTAAAAAAGTTCAGTTATGAAGAAGAATCCGTTATTCGTTGCGGTCAGCAACCAGAAAGGTGGGGTCGGCAAAAGTACCATGCTGGTAACGCTTGCCAGTCTCCTGAATTATTCGATGGATAAGAGTGTGGCCATCGTTGATTGTGACTCCACCCAGCGCAGCCTGTTCAATCTGAGGGAACGGGACATGGAGATGGTGGAGAAGAACAAGAAGTACATGGTGCTGTTGGAAGAGCAGAGGCTTAGGGGGTGCAGGATTTATCCTATCAGGCAGGCAAAGCCGGAGAATGCACGCCAGGTGGCCGGAGAGTTGGCGGCAAAAGCAGATTTTGATATCGTTTTCATAGATTTGCCAGGGTCTATGGACATATCCGGTGTGTTGCAGACCATTTTCAATGTGGATTATGTATTGACCCCCATTGCCGCTGACAATTTCGTTATGGACAGCAGTTTTGTCTTTGCCAAAAGCGTCATGAAGTTTTTGGAAAACCGGAAGAATATTCCTTTGAAAGACGTGTTCCTGTTCTGGACCAAGGTAAAGAAAAGAAGCAATACTGAAGTGCTTGACAACTATATGGCACTGATGAAGAAACAGGGGCTGAAAATTCTGGATTCAGCCATTCCGGACCTCTGCCGTTATGACAAGGAACTCTCATCCCGGACCCGCACCTATTTCCGCTGTTCACTCCTTCCACCGCCGGCAGGACAACTTAAAGGCAGCGGATTGCAGGAACTGGCAAATGAACTGATTGTAAAATTTAACCTGTAATTGAGGTATGGCAAAGAATATAGTAAAAGTAAATGAAGAGGAAATCAGGGGGTATATGGTCGGTAACATTCCTGATGCCATTGAGAAAGAGGATGTCATCGTGGTAGAAGTTCCAGCAGAGGAAACCGATAAAAGGCCGGATAAGGAAAAGGAAACAGCCTCGGAAAATCCCGAACCTCACCCAAAGCGTAAAAGTGAAAGCGGTTTCCGTCAGAAGTATCTGGTGAATACCCCCATGCCCGGACGTATCCAGGTGTACCTGAACCGCAAGCTGTACGACGAGATAAAGAATTATCTCAATGTGATAGCTCCCGAAGTAAGTATCGCGAGCTATATCAGTAACATCATAGCCGAGCATATAGAACTCAACATCGAGGAAATCACCCGAATGTATAAAGACCGTTTTTCACCCCCTAAAATTCAATAGTCATGGAAACAACATTAATTTATTTTTCAGTAAAAGCCATGTCGGCAACCTATATATTATATAAGGTATGGATGTTTATATTCAGTCCGAAAGTTTATAAATTCTGGGACAATCAGCTTCGTTATATGCGTATGGCACGTATCCGGTTATGGAAATCACGTAAAAAACGAATGGTGGAAAAAGCAAGGAAAGCCCGGTATAGGGCAAGACTGGACAAGGCTGAAGCATGGATCGCACAAGCGGAGAACGATATCCTAAAAGTCTGGCATGAAAAGAAAACCGAAACGCAGCCGAATCCCCTGGACGAGTACAATGAAGTAATCGGCAAGACGAAGATAGTCTATCTTGAAGACCCGGAAGTGGCGAGAAAAACTCCCACACGTTCTGAACCTATGAAAAAGGAACCCATAGAGGAGGATAAGGATATAAATACGGATGACGTGATTGATGACTTTACTCCCAAAAAAGGACTGACTGAATCAGAAAAACGGGAACTCATGTCAAATGACGGGTGCGTTCCTGACCCGGATTTTTCAAGGGCATTGACTTTTGAAGAACTGAACAATGTCGCTGATGTGCTTATTTCGGGAACGGATGACAGAAAGAAAATCCGAAATGCTGCCGAAACCCTGTACCAACTTCAGGATACAGACCTGTTCAGTTTTTTTTCAACCGAACTGAGTACTCAAAGCCAATTGGAAAAACTGCTCAAAGAAAATATGCCAAATGGAAAAGAGACATCAAAACAGTCTTTGGAACAGATTGGAATTGATTGGAATAAATACATGTAAATATGGAATCGAATATGAAGGACAAAAAACAACAAGCAGTACCGCAGTCAGAAGCAGAATCTTTTGGCATAAAAAGAAATCCTGCAGTTCGTGCCCCACGCATCTGTCTATCTGAAGAAGAAGTCATCAGAATTATGCGGAATGAAGACGCTATCAAAAAGAAGATAGGAAATCTTATTGATAGTATGCTTTGTGATGACTCGCAAATTTCAGAAATGGATAATACAAAAAATAAGACAGAGGCATTCGATATAGATGAATTCGTTTAATTGTTTCTTTTTGCTGTCATAGTTTCAGAAGGCATGTCGATGTGATATCGGCCTGCCTTTGATTTTTAAGTATTATTCAACTCTTTTGGCATTATCTAATCTCCTATGACAGTAAGAAATCAAAGACAAAATTTCTAAAGCATCTTGTTCACTCACTGGCCACTCAATTTTTGGTTGATGAGCTTCTGGATTCCTAAACATATTGCACAAACCTTCTAAGATTGCCTCGAAACCTTTCTGTTCATCTTTTTCCTGTTTGGATTTATACGAATTGATTACCAATATAGGATGATTAAACACATATTCCACTAACCGTATTCCATCAGTATTAATTAATGACAGTTGCCGTATTCTTGCAAATAACCCTTTGCAAGCTTCAAATACAGCATGAAAGTAGTTCTTATCAACTAGTTCTGTTGTGCAATATTTGAATATTTCTTGATGTGCATTCCTCATCTGAAGATTTACTAAAAGGTCATTTGCACGTTGTTGGGCTTCACTAATAGTTTTTGCAGTAGTAACGACCCTAAAACGGCCGTTTGATTGTAATTCATAACCTACATAAGATAGGCATTCATTAATCGCCTTTCTTTTTGTCTCAAAAATTTGATTATCTGTAAAACGCGCAGGGTTCAATACAATTTGGATGAATCTCAATATTTTGTTTGAACATTTATCAAAGTTCTGAACGGATGCAAGTGCACTGTAAAGCCTTTTCCATTTCGTTATTTCAGGAGTCACATCTTTAATATTACACTGCTGAAGGAAATAAGATATTTCAGATCCAGTAAGTCCATTCGATGTATCTCCTAGTATTTTTGAAATACGTTCCAATATACCTTGGTTTAAGCAATATCTTAGTTCCATAACTGTCAATATATATAAGTGTTATCAATAAATGTTGAACAAACTAATTTCATCAATGTCTATTACTGGAGTGTAACTATCCCTTACCCATTCAGTGCAAATTTTATATTGAGGAAACGCACCCTTATAAGGTTCATCTACCCAATCATTATTCCATAAATTAACGCCAGTCTCACCATTTACGATTTTACATATATTTTCAGTATATGTAACAGGGTGAGGCAAATTAAATGCTATACGTTGAATCCATATTTGAATTTCGCCAATATTCGGAAACCTCTGAAACTTCGCATAAACATTATTAACAATTCGCTCTCTTTCATCTGTCGAAGGAATTTTACTAAGGAGTTTACTGATGATAGAAAGAATTACCTTGTACGTTTTCGGACTATATAGTGCTATTTCTGTGAAAATTGATATCATCACAAGGTAATCGCCACAAATCGCAATTTTTTTGTTCAATCTTTGGGCAAAAGTTGTTAAAAGTTTTATTAGTGTACCGCTGTTTGGATGTTTTTTGGAAAATTGGTATATAAAAAGAGCCTCCTGCTGAAGATTGGACATTGTAGAGTATATCCTTTTCTGCGTTTTCCTATAAATTGGACCTTCTGAAATATATGCTTTCTTATCAGGTTTTATAGAATCACTGATGACATCTTCTGTCAGATATGTCTTTTTCCCATTCAATTGAAAATTGAGTTCTGCAAGAACTTCTTGAAGAAAGAATGCTATTCGTTCTGTATCCTCTTTTGAATTGCAAAAAATACGATAGTCATCTCGGTATCTTACTATATGATAGTTAGATATTCCATTTGTATTTAGTCTTTCGCTAAGTAGCTTATCTGCATACGCAAGTACTATTTCTGCAATAAAGTCAGATAACGTACTTCCCTGAGGTATACCATTTGTTTGACCATATTGCATACCTTGCATATAGTTGTCAATAATATTTCCCAATAGTCCTGACTTATTGCGTTTTTCTTTAGCTTGTTCTTTTCCCATCAATGCCCACGCAATGGTATGAGTATATATAGCACAGTAACAATTCGTAATATCGGTAACAAACATATATCTATAAGACAAAGCTAACTCAAGGCTTCTTTGTTCAACATTTTCCCACCAAGAACTTACTGATGCTGACATATGTGATTTGTCTGTGTCTCCTTTAACTTTAGGAATACTCGCAACTTCTATGTTTGGTACTTTCAGCTCAGCAAAGCGATCTTTTATCTCCTTCCAACTACTCTTATTTGTCATAGCCTTGACAAGCAGATAATAAAGGTATGGATTAATTAACTGAATAGGCCTATATGAATACTGTGCATCCTTCTTGACTAACATCTTATGATTTACGTTTTCATAATCAGAAGGCATTCTCTTAGGATCTTTTAGAATGTCTCTCAATTCTTTATTTCCGACAGAATTTTGGACATATTCTATCACGGGCTTAAAATCTATGTATTTGGGAAACTGCATATTACAATAGTTTTGCGATTCCAAGAAATACTGTCTTGCTTTTATATGCGAAAGTTCAAGAATGGTCTTCATCGACAATATTTTACTATATTTTTCTGATTGACTTTTATTATTGACGACACTTATGTGTTTATATATCTAAACTATCTTCTTTGAGTAAGAAATCAAATAACCCGACTGTGAGAATCCCTTCCTCATTTCGGCGAGGCATAATGTGATCTTTGACAACAATGATTTTCTTGAATGAATCATTGATATTCGTCAACGAACGGGATTCCTGTATTTCTTTCTCTCTATCCGGTATAGACAATGCCGACTGTATATAGTACTTCTTGCTGCCAAGAGTCGCTATAAAATCCACTTCAAGGTGGATGCGAGTCCACTTCCCGTCCTTATCCGGCTTCTTTATCTCCACCATTCCAACATCGACACTATAACCACGGACAATCAATTCATTGTAAATGATGTTTTCCATGATATGCGTTTCCTCTTGTTGGCGCATATCAAGAATGGCATTTCTTAAGCCAATGTCCGTAAAATAATACTTGGAAAGCGTATTGATGTACTTCTTTCCTTTAACGTCGTAACGTACAGCCCTATTCAAGAGGAACGATTCTGACAAGTAGTTCAGATATTTGGAAATAGTTTGACTGCCAATTTTCACATTTTTCAAACTTTTGAAAGTATTCGACAATTTTGTAGGGTTGCATGGAGCACCTATAGATGATGCCATAATGAGAAGTAATTCACGCATTTCATTCTCATTCTTGATTTTGTGCCTCTCGATAATATCTGCCAAATAAACAGTCTCAAATAGATTTTTCAGATAGTTTATCTTCTTTTGTTCGGTTTCAAATGACTGGACAAGAGGTAAACCACCGTAGGTGAAGTATTCGCGCCACGCATCTTGTTTGTCTCCACCTTTAGCCAAATAAAATTCAGAAAAAGACAGAGGATTTACATGAATCGTCTCTCCCCGGCCTCTAAACTCCGTTGGAATATCGGATGACAGGAAATGGGAATTGCTTCCTGTTACATACGTATCGGCATTTTCGATATGGCGGAAACTGTTCAATACATCGACAAATTCATCCATCAGCTGTACCTCATCAATAATGATATAGTAAAGTTCCTTGTCCTTGATTCTGTCGTGAACATAGTGAAGCATCATATCCGGATTCCTTAAATCCTTGTTCATCCGATCTTCAAGGTCAATCCGGATAATGTGATCATCTGCAATTCCATTTTCCAACAAATAGTGGTAGAATAAAACATTCAGCAGGTATGACTTGCCGCATCTGCGGATTCCTGTCACTACCTTGATAAAACCATCTTGACGGCTTTCTATCAGTTGCTGAAGATATCTGTCTCTTTTTATTTCCATCATCACATTAAATTTCTGCCAATATTGGCATTTTTTTACAATACAAAGGTAATGACTATAATCCGTCCATGCAAGGATTATATTATTTTTTTGCCAATATTGGCACTTATATATTATGGTCTATAAGATAATGCTGACAAACAAGTATTTAAGAGAAATCAATGCAAAAATTCTATCTTTGCAAAAAAAATGAACGATGGCAATGACAAAAGCGATATTGGAAAAATGGATGGTGGCGCAGAAGCGTCACCGCCTTTCGGACAAGCAGGTACAGATGGCCCGTGAACTGGGTCTGAACCCCGACAAGCTCGGCAAGATAGACAACCACAAGCAGGAGGCATGGAAAGCCCCGCTTCCGCAGTTCATTGAAAGTATCTATTTCAAACGATTCAAGCGTGAAAACCCGGAAACGGTCAAGCCCTTAAAGCAGATTATGGCTGAAATGGAGGTCAAGAAGAAGCAACAGAAAGCGAAGAAGGAGGAACGGAGGAAACAGCGTGCCCTCTCTTCCGGTTCTGAGGAATAGGTAATGTATATATGAAAAGAAGCGAAGTGTGAAGGCCGACCGGCTTTCACACTTCGCTTTTCCATTCCAATACAGACAGCCGCTATTTCATCCTTTCATAAAGATTGATGACCGACTTTCCGCTTTCCAACGCCTTGTTCACCGTGTAGAATGTTCCCCCTTTCGGTACAAGATCCCAATAGGCTATGACTGTATCCGCTTTACGCACCATGTATTCATCCCTGCGAAGGTAGCAGCCCTTGTGGTAATTCTCGGAAACCATGACCACCCGGTCCATCCTTTCCAACAGACGGGCATACAACAGCTGGTCTTCCGCTTCAAACCACAAGGGCTGTTTCCGAAAAGGTACTGCCGCTATGAGCTTGATATCTTCGTATCTCTCCCTGACCTGCAAGACCGCCTCCGCAGCAGTCATATCAAATCCGCTGGCCATCCCGGTGTAGTATTCCTTGTATCCCTGCCCGTACAGTTCTGTTACCACTCCGGTCACAGCTTCCCTGATTTGTGCAAGTATCCGGGAATCGTTTCCGGACCCTTGCAGAATACGTTCCTTACGGTGTCCCGTGAAAGCCACTGTCTGATTGTTTCTTGTTTCCATGTTATCTTCTGTTTTTTGTTTTTACATATATCCATTCAAACCGAACGGTATTTTATTTCCTGAAGGCTTTTCCGCCCCGGTCCGGAATCCCGCAAGGCTTGCCGTGAAAAAATACGCGCAAGCGCAGCGTGAGGATGATTATTTCACGTGCAACCAGCCCGCAGGGCCGCCTTGCCGGGTTTCCCGGGACACGGGGCTACCTTTGCCGGAAGAAATGAAATGCCGCTTTCTCCTTATCCCTGTTTTTACTGTTTCATATTGCCGGGAAAACCCTTTTTGAATGCTTGAAAACCCCTTGCCGATGTAACGTGACGTCATAAGGTGTCACAAGTCGTACAGTTTGTAAATCAATGGATTAAGCACTATATATTCGCAGTCGAAATCATTTTTGTCTCACCAATTAAAAGTTTCGACACATGAAAAAAAGATTCTTTTTGGCAGCCATGACGCTGCTGGTTTCAATGGGGGCTTTCGCCCAAGGCAACGGTATCGCCGGTATCTCGGAAGCGACCAACATGGTCACTTCGTATTTCGATCCCGGCACCAAGTTGATTTACGCCATCGGTGCCGTAGTCGGCCTTATCGGTGGCGTGAAGGTGTATTCCAAGTTCTCGTCCGGCGACCCGGACACCTCGAAGACCGCCGCCAGCTGGTTCGGCGCGTGTATCTTCCTGATTGTGGCTGCCACCATCTTACGCTCATTCTTCCTGTAATATGGCGAAGTATCCTGTCAACAAGGGAATCGGTCGCAGCCCGGAGTTCAAGGGACTCAAGAGCCAGTACCTGTTCATCTTTGCCGGAGGGTTGCTCGCCCTGTTCGTGGTGTTCGTCATCATGTACATGGCAGGCATAGGCCAGTGGGTCTGCATCGGTTTCGGGGTCATCTCCGCATTGGTGCTGGTCTGGGCAACCTTCCGCATGAACGCGAAGTACGGCGAATGGGGGCTTATGAAACTCCATGCGCTGCGCAGCCATCCCCGCTACATCATCAGCCGGAGAAAGTTCCTCCGGTTGTTTTCTTCAACTATTAAAAACAGAAAGGCATGAAAAACGTAATGAAAACAGCCACGCTGGAAAGCAAGTTCCCGTTATTGGCCGTGGAGAACGGCTGCATCATCAGCAAGGATGCGGACATCACCGTGGCATACCGGGTGGAACTGCCGGAACTCTTCACGCTGACACGGGCCGAGTACGAGTCCATGCACTCCACCTGGGCGAAGGCGGTCAAGGTATTGCCGAACTACAGCATCGTGCATAAGCAGGACTTCTTCATCGAAGAGGGTTACAGGCCGGACATCTGCAAGGAAGACCTGAGTTTTCTGAGCCGCAGTTTCGAGCGGCATTTCAACGAACGGCCGTACTTGCAGCACACCTGTTACCTTTTCCTGACGAAGACCACGAAAGAGCACAGCCGGACAACCAGCAGTTTCAACGCGCTTACACGGGGATTCATCATTCCCAAAGAGATGCAGGACAAGGAAACCGTTACCCGTTTTATGGAAAGTTGCGGGCAGTTCGAGCGCATCGTGAACGACAGCGGTCTGATCCGTATCATCCGCCTGACGGATGAGGAAATTATCGGAACCAAGAATTCAGCCGGCATCATAGAGAAATATTTTTCCATGTCCCAGGAAGACACCACCTGCTTGCAGGATCTGTCTCTCGGTGCAGGGGAAATGAAGGTCGGGGACAATTACCTTTGCCTTCATACGCTTTCCGATCCGGAAGACCTGCCGTCAAACGTATCCACCGACTGCCGGTATGAACGGCTTTCGACAGACCGGAGCGACTGCCGCCTGTCCTTTGCCGCACCGATAGGCATCCTGCTCACGTGCAACCATATCGTGAACCAGTACCTCTTCATCGACGATTCGGCGGAGATTCTCAGGAAGTTCGAGCAGACCGCCCGGAACATGCACTCGCTTTCCCGTTACAGCCGTTCCAACCAGATCAACCGCGAATGGATTGAGGAGTATCTGAACGAGGCGCACAGCAAGGGGCTGGTTTCCATCCGTGCGCACTGCAATGTCATGGCATGGAGCGATGACCGGGAAAAGCTCAAGCGCATCAAGAACGATGTGGGCAGCCAACTGGCGTTGATGGAAGCCAAACCGCGCCACAACACGGTGGATGTGCCGACCTTGTTCTGGGCGGCGATACCCGGCAATGCCGGTGATTTTCCGTCCGAGGAGAGTTTCTACACCTTTATCGAGCAGGCCTTGTGCCTGTTCATCGGGGAAACCTCCTACAAGGACTCGCTCTCTCCGTTTGGCATCCGCATGGTGGACCGCCTGACCGGAAAACCCGTCCATCTGGATATTTCCGACCTGCCGATGAAGAACGGCACAATCACCAACCGGAACAAATTCATCCTCGGCCCTTCGGGCAGCGGGAAATCTTTTTTCACCAACCACATGGTACGCCAGTATTACGAGCAGGGTGCGCATGTGCTGTTAGTGGATACCGGAAACTCCTATCAGGGACTGTGCAGCCTTATCCATGCGCGTACACACGGCGAGGACGGGATTTATTTCACTTATGAAGAAAAAGACCCGATAGCTTTCAATCCTTTTTACGTGGAAGACGGGATTTTCGATATCGAGAAGAAAGAATCCGTCAAGACGCTTATCCTTACCCTGTGGAAGCGTGACGACGAGCCGCCGACACGTGCCGAGGAAGTGGCGCTATCCAATGCGGTCAATCTCTTTCTGGAGAAAATCCGCAGGGACAGCAGCATAAAACCCTCCTTCAATACCTTCTATGAATTTATCCGTGACGAGTATCAGGATATCCTGAAAGAGAAGCGAACCCGTGAGAAGGATTTTGATGTATGGGGATTCCTGAATGTGCTGGAACCGTATTACCGTGGTGGGGAATATGACTTCCTTCTCAACTCGGACAAGCAGTTGGACTTGCTGAACAGACGCTTCATCGTTTTTGAGCTGGACAACATTCGCGATAACAAAGTGCTGCTTCCGATTGTGACCATCATCATCATGGAGACTTTTATCACCAAGATAAAAGCAAGTTGAAAGGTATCCGGAAAATAATCCTTATCGAAGAGTGCTGGAAGGCATTGGCATCCGCCAATATGAGCAATTACATCCGCTATCTTTTCAAGACCGTCAGAAAATTTTTCGGCGAGGCCGTGGTCGTGACCCAGGAAGTGGAGGACATCATTTCTTCTCCGATTGTCAAGGGCACCATCATTAATAATAGTGACTGTAAGATTCTCCTTGACCAGCGCAAGTATATGAACAAGTTCGATGAGATCCATACCTTGCTCGGTCTGACCGACAAGGAACGTGCGCAGATCCTTTCCATCAACATGGCGAACAATCCCTCCAGAAAGTACAAGGAGGTCTGGATTGGTCTGGGAGGTACACAATCGGCGGTCTATGCCACCGAGGTATCACTTGAGGAGTACGTATGCTACACGACAGAGGAGACCGAAAAGCTTGAACTTATGCGGCTTACGGAGAAACTCGGCGGCAATATCGAGCTTGCCATCAAGCAGCTGGCCGATAGCAAGCGAAGCCAGGTGAAAGGGATTGGAATCACATGAAAACCGAAAAACAATCACGAATCATGGAAATGAAAGAATGGATAAAAGAACAGCAACGCCGTTATCTGGACGAGCCACGCTATAAAGAGTTGCAGGAAGTGACGGAACAGGCAAGGAACCTTGTCCGGAAAAGGAATACCGTAAACTGACGGAACTGGTCAGGCGGTACAGGAAGTCGGAGGATGTGATTACCCAAGTCTCCTGCCTGTTGTGAGCCTCGTACCTGTTCCCGACACCGGAAAAACGGCGGAAACGGACAGGTCGGAACTGATGGAGGCATTGAAAGATACTTATTTCATGGAGAAGAACGGTTCCCGGCTTATGGATATCAGACCTGAAGAAGCCGTCCCTGTCCACCGAATGCTTGCCATGTACACATTCATGCAGGATGTTTACTCGAAGGAAAATCCGGAAAGCAAGCAGGAACGTCCGTCACCGCAAGAAGTGCGGTCATCTGTCCGGATTCTGGACTTCCATCGGAAAGAGAGCGACATGTGGGAACTCTGCAACCTGGCCGTGCATTTTATGCCGCCTTCACGGTATGTGGCACTCAGGTACGGGCTTGCGGATGATTATGACAGGCTTGACAGGCTGAACCGTTCCGGGCCGGAACCAGCATATGATGAGGGGGTGATATTGGAAAGCCGTCTGTGCAGGAATGCGGAAAAGGCTGCGGAAAGCATCAAGGATGTCCGTCTGCCGGATTTCTATTTGGAAAGACTGGATGGAGAACTGGAGATTTTGGGACGGATTGCGGCCTCACCGGATGTGGTTCACGACATCCTGCAAATCAGTCCTGATTTTCTCGCCAAGTACGGCATAGACAAGAACGTTTCCGCGACGGAACGCTCGTGTCAGGCAGAGAAAGCCTACCGGGAGCTGGATGCCCGTTTCGTCAGAATGACCGGACGCAGGCCGTATGCAGACGAACTCTTCGCCTCCATCAGACGCAAGAGGGAGAATTCCGGAATAGAGAACCGACCGAGACAGGCGCAACGGACCATCCTCCGGAACCCGCCGTCCAAAGGGCGGAAAATGGGAATCTGACTTTTAACAGAATTATTCACAATTAAAAATAGAAACATCATGAAAAAGAAAATTCTTATGCTGTGCATGGGCTGCTTCCTTGTCAGCCTCACAGCGAAAGCCCAATGGGTAGTGAGCGACCCGGGCAATCTGGCGCAGGGAATCATCAATGCTGCCAAGAACATCGTTCACACATCCTCCACTGCCACCAATATGGCGAATAGTTTTCAGGAAACCGTGAAAATCTACCAGCAGGGCAAGGAGTATTACGACGGGCTTCGCAAGGTCAAGAACCTTGTCCGTGATGCCCGCAAAGTCCAGCAGACCATCCTGATGGTGGGCGATATCACGGACATCTATGTCACCAGCTTCGAGCGTATGCTCAGCGACCCGTATTTTACGCCGGAAGAACTGAGCGCGATTGCTTTGGGATACACCAAACTGCTGGAAGAAAGTGCCCATTTGCTGAACGATTTGAAGACGGTGGTCAACGAGAACGGGCTTTCCATGAACGACAAGGAAAGGATGGATATCATCGACCGCTGCTACAACGACATGTTGCAAAACCGCAGTCTGGTACAGTATTACACCAACAAGAACATCGGGGTGTCCTACCTGCGCGCCAAGAAACAGAACGACCTAGACCGCGTGATGGCACTCTACGGCTCACCGAACGAACGTTATTGGTAATTCCTAATCCGCTTTCATTATGTTATTGTTGGCTATAGATTTTGACAACCTGCATCAGATTTTACAGAATCTGTATGTGGAAATGATGCCGCTCTGCTCAAAGATGACCGGTGTGGCAAGAGGCCTTGCCGGTCTGGGAGCGCTTTTCTATGTGGCGTATCGTGTATGGCAGGCTCTGGCACGTGCCGAGCCTGTGGATGTCTTTTCCGCTTTTGCGTCCGTTCGCTTTGGGGCTTTGTATCATGTTCTTTCCGACACTCGTTCTGGGTACGCTGAACAGCATCCTCTCGCCCGTCGTGAAAGGGACCCATACCATATTGGAGTCGCAGACCTTTGACATGAACGAGTACCGGGCACAGAAGGACAAGCTGGAGATTGAGGCGATGAAACGGAATCCCGAGACAGCCTATCTGGTCGACAAGGAGACTTTTGACAACAGGCTGGACGAGCTGGGTGCGTTTGACGCTATAGAAGCCTGCGGGATGTATGTGGACCGCGCGATGTACAACATGAAAAGGGCCGTACAGAATTTCTTCCGGGAACTGCTGGAACTTCTGTTCAATGCGGCGGCGCTGGTCATCGACACACTGAGGACCTTCTTCCTGATAGTCCTTTCGATACTTGGTCCGGTTTCTTTTCGCCATCTCCTGCTGGGACGGTTTCCAGGCCTCGCTCAGCCAGTGGTTCGTCCGCTATATCAGCATCTACCTTTGGCTTCCTGTCAGCGACCTGTTCAGCAGTGTGCTGGCGAGAATCCAGGTGCTGATGCTACAGAGGGATATCGAGCGGCTTTCCGATCCGGATTTCATCCCCGACAGTTCAAACGCGGTTTACATCACTTTCCTCATTATCGGCATCATCGGGTATTTCACCATACCGACCGTATCAAACTGGATTGTGCAGGCCGGAGGCGGTGCAGGCAACTACCTCAAGAATGTGAACCAAAGGGCATCCCAGGCCGGTTCCCCTGGTGGCTGGTACGGCAGGAGCAGCATTGAAGAATATCGAGACCAGCTTCCGACAGCTGCGTCTGTTCGGGATTGTCTATCTGTGTGTATGCACGCTACTTGTGTTTTTTTCCGTATGGAAGGCTTACACTTTTGCGGAAGCGCAACGGGAGAAGATCTATGTTCTGATGAAGGAAAGTCGTTGATGCTGGCCCTTTCGCAGGACTTGGAGCAGAACCGTCCGGTGGAGGCAAGGGAGCATGTCAGGAGGTTCCATGAACTGTTCTTTACGTTATCCCCTGACAAGAGTGCGATTGAGGGTAATATCCAACGGGCCATGTTCCTCAGTGACCGTTCTGCCTATGCCCATTATGTGGATTTGGCAGAGCAGGGATATTACAACCGGATCATTTCGGGAAACATGAGCCAGCGGATTGGGATTGACAGTGTCAGGTGCGATTTCAATACCTATCCGTATGAGGTCGTGACCTATGCGAAACTCTCCATTATCAGGGAGAAGAGTGTGACCGAACGCAGCCTTGTCACACGTGGCAGGCTGCTGAACTCCACCCGCAGCGACAATAATCCGCACGGTTTCATCCTTGAAGCCTTCCGTGTGGTGGAGAACAGGGATATCAAAGTGTATGACCGTTAAAATTTTGAATGTATGAAACAAATGTTTGTAAGAATCAAGGAAACCGTTGCAGAAAAGCTTGGGGTTTGTGTGCCGGGCTTTCTCCGGAAAAGAGAATGTTGACAGTCATCGTGCTGGCTGTCCTGTTTGCTCTCGGAAATTTCTATCTGATTTTCCGCGCCATCTATGACATCGGGCGGGAAGATGTACAGCGGGACATCATTGAGATAGCCCTGTTGGACATTCCGGATATCGTTCCTGCCGATACACTCCCGGATAAAAGGGTGCAGGAGATGGAAGAGTTTTTTAACCGATTCAATCAGAAAGAAAATGAGTAATGATATTAATAAATTAAACAGAGGCTGGAAATCAGGAAATACCTGGTTTTTTGCCAGGGGATGTTTCGGTCGGTGCGATGTGGTTCATTTTCGCACCGTCCGAAGAGGACAAACAAAAGGAGGAGAAAAATGCGGGCTTCAACACCGAACTGCCTGACCCGGGAGAGGGAGCCGACATAGAGGAAGACAAGATTGCCGCCTACGAGCAGGCCGACATAAAGCGCAAACAGGCGGAAAAATGCGTACACTGGGAGACTTCTCAGGTGTTGCGGATGAAAACCCGA
>VOFB01000764.1_pt1 | contig 40000 bp, 68 predicted proteins | sample 5384141 | NCBI WGS metagenome assembly VOFB01 (sample SAMN12384721, study PRJNA508395) | human gut metagenome | isolation source: healthy gut A | host: Homo sapiens
AAATGAAATGAATACAGGAAGTATTGAAGAATTTGACGGTATTTCCTTAATTGAATGGACAGAAGATAACAAAATCAAATCATTAAAAGAATATGGTTGCAATCTCAATAACTATAATCCATATCAACACAGCGATAACCCTCAATTTAGAGATGAAAAAAATAAGCTGGTTTTAAAACTTAATCAAATTATATCTATACACACAAAGCAGTTAGTCTTAGGATTGACTGCTTTTTTCTTGCCAAAATTTCAGATTGGAGTGATGAAATGAATGATATTGTTAAGGATATGCAGGACAAAAGTCGGCTGTGAATACATTTCAGACCTGCCCTCCTACAAGCGTAAGGTGTGGCAGGAAATGAAACGGCTGAACCCTGCCGACTATGAAGAAAGACAGTTAGAAGATTTTTCTAAATATGTGTTTGGTATGTCGTACCAGACCTTACAAGATGTGATGAAACAACAGAAAGGACGTGAGAAACAATGCAGGAAACAAGGGTGCTGGTGGAAACGAAAGGAACAACTGGCGAAGAAACAATATCATACTGGTTCGACTTGCCGATAGATGTTGCCGAGTTTGAAGAAAAGCTAGGTATCGGTGCAGAAAGTGGGGATTACCGTATTATCGAAAAGGTGTTGCCTTATGCTGATGAAGTCCACGAACATACCAGCGTGTACCAGCTCAACGAATTAGATTTTATGTACCGCCAGCTTTCAAGTGATATGCAGGAAGAATATGTATCACTACTTACGGTGTTTGAAAATTTAGAAGCACTTTATATTTGCAGGAACGTGATTACCGTTTATCCCGACTGCAAAAGCATGATTGATGTTGCAAGGCAAAAGCTGATGAACGACCCGACATTTAAGCATCTATCCGAGGACTGTCAAGAATATTACTTTGACTTTGAAGCCTATGCTTCTCACTTGCAGGAACACGGGAAATTTTTAGTAACAGAACACGGTATCTTTGAACTGCCAGAGTAGGAAATGAGGTGGTGCTTATGGTTGATGATATGGCGGTTTACATTGCTAATCTTGGCAAATATAATGAGGGCTATTTAGTCGGTGCTTGGTTCACATTTCTCATTGACGAGGAAGATGTAAAAGAAAAAATCGGCTTGAATGAACAGTATGAGGAATACGCTATCCATGATACCGACAACTTCCCGATTGCGATTGGCGAGTATGTTTCCATTGAAGAACTCAATGAGATGTATGAAATGATAGAGGAACTTCCCGACTATATCGTAGAGTGTCTGGACGAATTTATCAGCCACTTCGGGACGCTGGAAGAAGTCGTGGAACACAAGGACGATATTTATTATTATCCCGACTGTGAAACCATGACAGATGTTGCCTACTACTACATAGACGAATTGCAGGCACTTGGGGACATTCCACCCAGCTTACAGAATTACATTGACTATGAAGCCTACGGGCGAGATTTGGATATGGGCGGTTGCTTTATTGAAACAAGCCGAGGTATGTGCGAGATACCATATTAACGCTGGAAGATCAGCGACAAGCATGGTTGCTACTGACAGCGTATTTCTCTTTTAAGGGACAGTCTGAAACATGGCTGTCCTTTTCTATTTTGAAAGGAGCTGAAAGAACTTGAAAAAGATTAAAAGCTACACGGGTATCTGGAACGTGGAAAAAGTCTTATATGCAATCAATGACTTTAACTTACCCTTTCCCGTTACTTTTACACAGATTACATGGTTTGTGATTACGGAATTTATCATCATTTTGTTTGGGGATATACCCCCGCTTTCCATGATTAAGGGAGCATTTCTCAAATACTTTGGTATTCCGTTGCTCTCACTTGGTTCATGTCGCAGAAAACCTTTGACGGAAAGAAGCCGTACAGCTTTTTGAAATCGAAAAGCCGTAAAACTGCATAAGCAGACCTTGAATGAAACAATCACGGCAGTAAGGAGTGTGAACTATGTTCCCGATAAAATATATTGACAATAACCTTGTCTGGAACAAGGACAATGAAGTGTTTGCCTATTATGAGCTGATACCGTACAACTATTCTTTTCTATCCGCAGAGCAGAAATTTATCGTGCATGACAGCTTTCGCCAGCTTATCGCACAGTCCCGTGAGGGTAAAATTCATGCGTTGCAGATTGCCACAGAAAGCTCAATCCGAAGTATGCAGGAGCAGTCAAAGAAGCTGGTAACGGGAAAATTAAAGGAAGTTGCCTATCAGAAGATAGACGAACAGACCGAAGCGTTAGTATCTATGATTGGGGACAATCAAGTGGACTACCGCTTTTTTCTTGGCTTTAAGCTCATGGTTACGGAAGAACAGTTCAATCTGAAGAACATCAAAAATCGGCGTGGCTGACGTTCACGGAATTTCTCCATGAAGTGAACCACACGCTGATGAATGATTTTGTTTCCATGCCGAATGATGAAATCAACCGTTACATGAAAATGGAAAAGTTACTGGAAAAAAAATATCAAGGCGTTTCAAGGTGCGACGCTTGGAAATCAACGATTTTGGGTATCTCATGGAACATCTTTACGGCAGGGACGGTATCGCCTATGAAGATTATGAGTACCAGCTACCAAAAAAGAAATTGAAGAAAGAAACGCTGATAAAGTATTATGACATTATCCGTCCGACAAGGTGTGTGATTGAAGGAAAGTCAGCGATATTTAAGATTGGAACATGAGGACAGCGAGAGTTTTGCGTCCTACTTTACTGTCAATGCCATTGTAGGTGAGCTGGATTTTCCGTCAAGGGAAATCTTCTATTTCCAGCAACAGCAGTTCACATTCCCCGTTGATACTTCTATGAATGTAGAAATCGTAGAGAACAGAAAAGCATTAACGACAGTACGCAACAAGAAAAAGGAATTGAAAGACCTTGACAATCACGCTTATCAAGCAGGAAATGAAACAAGCTCAAATGTGGTGGACGCATTAGACAGCGTGGACGAGCTGGAAACGGATTTAGACCAGACAAAAGAAAGTATGTATAAGTTAAGCTACGTCATACGGGTGTCTGCACCCGATCTTGACGAGCTGAAACGCCGTTGTGATGAAGTCAAGGACTTTTACGACGACCTCAATGTAAAGCTGGTGCGTCCTGCTGGGGATATGCTGGGGCTTCATTCTGAATTTTTACCAGCCAGCAAGCGATATATCAATGACTATGTGCAGTATGTAAAATCAGATTTTTAGCTGGGCTTGGCTTTGGAGCAACCCAGCAGTTAGGAGAAACTACGGGTATCTATATGGGCTATTCCGTTGATACGGGAAGAAATGTGTACCTGCAACCGTCTCTAGCTTCGCAAGGCGTGAAAGGTACAGTTACCAACGCTTTAGCGTCTGCTTTTGTCGGTTCGCTTGGCGGTGGTAAATCGTTCTGTAACAATCTTCTGGTATATTATGCGGTGCTGTTTGGCGGTCAAGCACTTCTCTTAGACCCTAAAAGTGAGCGTGGAAACTGGAAAGAAACGCTCCCAGAGATAGCACATGAAATCAATATCGTAAACCTTACCAGCGACAAGGACAATGCAGGACTTCTTGACCCGTTCGTGATTATGAAGAATGTAAAAGACGCTGAAAGTCTGGCAATCGACATCTTAACATTCCTTACGGGTATTTCCTCTAGGGACGGCGAAAAATTCCCCGTACTTCGTAAAGCGGTGCGTTCCGTTACCCAGAGCGACAGTCGGGGCTTGCTCCATGTGATAGACGAGCTACGCCGTGAAGATACACCCATATCAAGAAATATCGCAGACCATATCGACAGCTTCACGGACTACGATTTTGCACACCTGCTGTTTTCGGATGGTACGGTAGAAAATGCTATCAGTCTGGATAACCAGCTCAATATCATTCAAGTAGCGGACTTAGTATTACCAGATAAGGACACCACCTTTGAGGAATACACGACCATTGAATTATTGTCGGTGTCTATGCTGATTGTGATTAGTACCTTTGCCCTTGATTTTATCCATTCGGACAGAAGTATTTTTAAGATTGTAGACCTTGACGAAGCGTGGGCGTTCTTAAATGTGGCACAAGGCGAAACCCTCTCAAATAAGCTGGTGCGTGCTGGACGAGCTATGCAGGCAGGCGTTTATTTCGTTACCCAGTCTGCCTATGATGTGGCAAAGGAAAGTCTGAAAAACAATATCGGCTTAAAGTTTGCATTTCGTAGTACCGACATCAACGAGATAAAGCAGACCTTAGAGTTTTTCGGCATTGACAAGGACGACGAGAACAACCAGAAACGCTTGCGTGATTTGGAGAACGGACAATGCTTATTGCAGGACTTATACGGGCGTGTCGGTGTGGTGCAGATACACCCCGTCTTTGAAGAACTGCTACACGCCTTTGATACCAGACCGCCCGTACAGAGAAATGAGGTGGAGTGATGAAAGAAAGGATAAAAGGTGCGTTCACAAAAAAGAAGATTTTCCACTTTCTCAAAATGGCTCTGTTCGTGGTGGCACTCTCCCTTATCCTGCTTTCACTTCTGGGGACGGTGGCTCATGCGACGGGACTTGTGGACGATACCATAAACGCAGAAAATCTGTATTCAAAATATCCCCTTTCCAATTACCAGCTTGATTTTTTCGTCGATAATAGCTGGTCGTGGCTTCCGTGGAACTGGCTCGACGGTATCGGAAAATCGGTACAATACGGGCTGTACTGCATTACCAACTTTGTCTGGACTATCAGTTTGTATTTGAGTAATGCAACGGGCTATGTGGTGCAGGAAGCCTACAAACTTGACTTATTAACGATATGGCAGACAGTATCGGAAAAAGCATACAGACCCTTGCAGGTGTTACGGCAAACGGTTTTTCCAGCTCTGGCTTCTATGTTGGTTTTCTGCTTCTCATTATCTTAGTGGTGGGACTTTATGTTGCTTATACGGGACTTATCAAAAGAGAAACCAGTAAAGCACTTCACGCCGTTATTAACTTTGTTGTGGTGTTCGTGCTGTCCGCTTCGTTTATCGCCTACGCTCCCGATTACATTAAAAAGATAAATGAGTTTTCATCAGACATCAGTACCGCTTCTTTTGATTTGGGAACAAAAATCATGCTCCCTAATTCTGACAGCGAGGGCAAGGACAGCGTGGACTTGATACGGGACAGCCTATTTTCTATTCAAGTGGAACAGCCGTGGCTACTCCTTCAATTCGGCAACAGCAACACAGAAGAAATCGGGGCAGACCGTGTCGAAGCTCTCGTATCGGCAAGTCCAGAGGACGAGGACGGGAAGACCAGAGAGGAAGTCGTGAAAACAGAAATCGAGGATAACGACAACAATAATCTGACGATACCGCAGGTGGTAAACCGTTTAGGCATGGTATTCTTCCTCTTGTTCTTCAACTTGGGGATAACAATATTTGTATTCTTGCTTACGGGTATGATGTTGTTCAGCCAGATACTTTTTATTATTTTTGCAATGTTTTTACCTATCAGCTTTCTACTCTCCATGATACCGAGCTATGAAAGCATGGCAAAGCAGGCAATCGTGAGGGTATTTAATACCATTATGACACGGGCAGGAATAACGCTCATTGTAACGGTGGCGTTCAGTATTTCCAGTATGTTTTATAACATCTCCACAGATTATCCGTTCTTCATGGTGGCGTTTTTGCAGATAGTATGTTTCGCTGGTATCTACATGAAGCTGGGCGATTTAATGAATATGTTCTCACTTAATGCTAATGATAGTCAAAGCATGGGACGAAGAATTTTCCGCAGACCGTATCTGTTTATGCGACATAGAGCTAGGCGTATGGAACACCGTATTGCAAGGGCGGTAAGTGCTGGCGGTATTTCGGGCGGTGTCGCTGGTGCGGTGGCTGGAAGTGCCGTTGCTGGCAAAGGGCTGAAAAGAAAAAATACAGCTTCTAAAAAAAATCGGGGCAATACCACGTCCAGCATGGGACAACGTGCAGGCTCAAAGGTCGGTGCTGTCTTAGATACGAAAAATAAAGTGAAAGACAAGGCAAACGCTGTCAAAGAAAACATCAAGGATATGCCGACACAGACCGCTTATGCGGTGTATTCCGCAAAGGAAAAGGCAAAGTCCAGCGTGTCTGACTTAAGCGTGGCATGGTGCAGGAACAGCAGTCCAGACAGACGGGACGCTTGGAAAAGCAGGAGCAACGCAAGAAAAATATCGCTGACAACGTATGGAGCTTCAAAAGGCACAAGAAGCAAGGCAGGCACAGCGAAAGGCTGACGGATCAGCGACAACGGGAGCTACCCGTCCCCATGAGCGACCAGCCACAGCTTCAAAGCCGAGTGTGGAAAAAATGCAGGAAGTGAAACGTCCTGCCACAGCTACCACTTCAAAAGCAAGTGAGCCAGTCAAGACAAATGTTATCAAAGAGCGTCCGCTATCTTCTGGTGCTTCTGATAGAAAGCGACCCAGCCTGCACAGACAGTACATAGGCAGAATGTAGAAAAAGTGGTATCGCAGGAAACACACCAGAATGACACCAAAGACCGCAGGATAAAGGTTCAGCAAACACAAACCGTCCAGAAGAACCAACAGACCATAGAGAAAACTCGTAACCTTGTAACGAAGAAAGGACAGAAGAAAAAATGAAACTGAAACATATCGCTCTTATCGGCAGTCTGTTTCCTATCCTCTTTTCCGTAGTTCTTTTCTTTGGTGTGCTGATTAGTGCGGACAGCGACGATGAGAACAGCAACTTTTCTTCTGGCATTACGGGTATGAACCTATCCGCAGAAGTTTTGAAACATCAGCCTATGGTGGAAAAGTACGCCAGAGAAAACGGTATCTCCGAGTATGTCAATGTGCTACTTGCTATCATTCAAGTAGAAAGTGGCGGTACGGCAGAAGATGTTATGCAGAGTTCGGAAAGTCTGGGTTTACCGCCTAACTCTTTAGATACAGAAAGCTCAATCAAGCAGGGGTGTAAGTATTTTGCGTCCCTGCTTTCTTCCTGCAAAAATCAAGGTATCGACGACTTGAATGTAGCAATACAGTCCTATAACTATGGCGGTGGCTATGTGGGATATGTGGCAGGAAAAGGAAAGAAACACACCTTTAACCTTGCAGAGAGCTTCGCTCGTGAGAAATCGGGTGGAAAGAAAGTAACCTACACCAACCCGATAGCTGTTGCAAAGAACGGGGGCTGGCGGTATGGCTATGGAAATATGTTCTATGTGGAATTAGTCAATCAGTATTTAACCGTTTCGCACATTTCGGGAGAGCTGGCACAAAAGGTAATGAATGAAGCGTTGAAATATCAAGGCTGGAAGTATGTGTATGGCGGTAGTAACCCCAACACTTCCTTTGACTGTAGCGGACTTGTGCAATGGTGCTATGGAAAAGCTGGTATCTCCTTACCGAGAACGGCACAAGCACAGTATGACGCTACCCAACATCTGCCACTCTCGCAGGCAAAAGCAGGCGATTTGGTGTTTTTTCATTCTACCTATAACGCTGGTTCGTATGTAACACACGTCGGTATTCTCGTTTCGCCGACACAGATGTACCACGCAGGCGACCCGATAGGATATGCAGACCTAAGTAGTAGTTACTGGCAACAGCACTTAATCGGTGCAGGACGAGTAAAACAATAGAAAGGACTTGAAAATATGTTTAAGAAGAATAAGAAACAGACAGAAACTATCAAAGAACCAAAAGAAAAAAAGGTGCGTACTGTTAAGGTAGGCACACATAAGAAAACCGTGATTGCGTTGTGGGTGGTACTTGTTGCAAGCGTGAGCTTTGGGGTGTATAAGAATTTTACCGCTATCGACCAGCACACGACCCATGAAAAAGAAATCATTGAACTTCGCTTGCAGGACACCAACGGGATAGAAAATTTCGTGAAAAATTTTGCGAAGTCCTATTATACATGGAATAACAGTAAAGAAGCGATTGAAGCAAGGACGCAGGCAATCAACGGTTATCTGACAAAGGAATTGCAGGACTTAAATGTTGATACCATTAGAACGGATATACCGACCAGCTCCACAGTTACAGATGTGATTGTATGGAATATCGAGCATCGGGAGCGGACACTTTTTCTGCTACCTACGAAGTAGATCAGCAGATAAAAGAGGGAGAACAGACAAGCAATGTAAAAGCAACCTATACCGTAAAAGTCTATGTAGACGCAGACGGGGATATGGTAATCGTTCAAAACCCTACCCTTGCACCAGCAGTTGAAAAATCAGACTATGAGCCAAAGACACCAGAAGCAGACGCAAGTGTAGACGCTGATACCGTCAATGACGCTACCGCATTTCTGGAAACATTCTTTAAGCTCTACCCGACAGCTACGGAAAAAGAGCTTGCCTACTATGTATCGGGAAATGTGCTTGAACCTATCGGCAGGGACTATCTTTATTCTGAACTGGTAAACCCTATCTTTACAAAGGACGGGGACAATGTGAAAGTCAAGGTTGGGGATTAGATGTAATAGCTAGAGATGAATTGTTAGAAATGCTAAGAGATTTTATAGAAAAAGACGAAGAACGCTCTATTTTAATTAGTTCTCACATTTCCAGTGATTTAGAAACTTTATGTGATGACCTTTATATGATACATCAAGGAAAAGTAATTATGCACGAAGATACTGATGTTTTACTAAGCGATTATGCACTACTTAAAGTTGATGAAGAAGAATATTCCAAATTAGATAGACAATATATTTTACGTACCAAAAAAGAAAGCTATGGATATAGTTGTTTAACTAATCAAAAACAATATTATGCTGAAAATTATCCTCAAATGGCGATTGAAAAAGGAAATATAGACGAAGTAATAACAATGATGATTAGAGGTGTTGAATAATGAAAGGTTTATTGATTAAAGATTTTAAATTGCTGAAAGGACAGAAAAACTTCTTTATGGCTATTACTGCTATATCTATAATAATGATAATAGTATCTCCGGGGACTTCGTTTCCGATTGGCTTCTTAGGTTTTGTGGGGGCATTATTCTCATTGAGTTCAATTAGCTATGATGAATTTGATAATGGAAATGCTTTTTTATTTTCTTTACCGATAACACGAAAAGATTATGTACTGGAAAAATATATTTTTGGATTGATTTCAGGAATAATGTCTTTGTTGTTGGGAACTGTTATTAGTTTAGTTGCTATTGGTATTACAAAAACAGGCAGTTTTAATGAAATTTTTTTAACAGCAGGTTCTTTATTTCCTACTATTTTATTGATTTTATCAATCATGCTTCCTTTTATCTTGAAATTTGGTGGAGAAAAAGGAAGAATTGCTATCATAGGTGTAATGGGACTTATATTTGTTATAGGACTGCTTCTTATAAAAACTACTGAATATTTAGGAATAGATTTATATGTCTTAATAAATAAATTACCTAAATTTGAAGCCACTAGTATATATAATATTATTTTTATTGTTTTCAGTTGTTATTTTAGGTATCTCCTATCTTATTAGCTTAACAATACTAAAGAAAAAAGAGTTTTAGAAAAGAGAGGTGTGCTTATGGACTTGACTATTTTGGTAGTAGGATTGATATTGGGTGTTGGTATTCCTTTAAGAAATAAGGCAATCAAAAAGCGTAGAGAAAATATGAAAGAGAAAGGAAATGAGGAAAAATGAAAAAATATGAATATTTAGAAATTGATTATACTGCGAAAGGTGTTGTGTTCCTTTGCACCGATAAACATAAGGAAGTTATAAATAGCTATGCACAGAAATCGTCGTGGAAAAGCTGGCAGTCTGGGACGAATACGAAAGCGATTATACCGCCTTTGATGTATGTGGTATTGAGGTTCGTGTCCTTGATGATGATTTAGCAGAAGCGATTAAGTATCTGTCTGAAAAAGACAGAGAAATCTTGTTGATGTATTTCTTCTTAGGCATGAGCGATACAGAAATCGGCGACAGATTAAAGATTAACCGTTCAACGTCGTTCCGCAGTAGGAAGAACTCACTTGAAGAACTCAAGAAAAAATTAAAGGAGAACATGAATGATGAATAACACACGCCCGTCATTTTATCTTATCTCGTCGGCTGTGGACGGTAACGTAAATTCGATTGAAAAGATACTGGCATTTGTATGACCCGTACATATCAAAATGTTGTTTGCGTCCGTTCTACGACAGATATGGTAATGTCTGCATAGTCGTAGACATGGAATTAAAAGGACGTATCAGAGAAGCACTTATCAAAATGATTTTAGGGTTTGATATTCCGTTAGAAACCGAAGAATAACAAGCAGTAACCGCAGAGCATGATTTGTTCAACCCCCTCTTTCCTGCTCTGCCACCTGCTTTTATATGAAAGCAATACGCTTTCGCCACAGCTCTTTGACAACTGAATAAAGCAGACAGATACGTTTGTGAGATAGCGAGCCACGGGGACTGTACGCCACGACCTTTTCAAAAGAAAGCGAGCGACCCACGCAGTGATCCGAGAGCGACTGTTGGAAAAGTCGTTTTGCCACGACCTATCCTCACAGAATAATGATACGTCCGCATGGTGCGGTTCTGCCCACAAGAATGGGAATAGTTGAGATACTAACGGAGCTTTCCAAAGCCGTCTGCCTGCTTGTAAAAAATGACACACAGTAAAGGGGGTGCATAGATTATGAACAATACTGATGTGCCTATCTGGGAAAAATATACGCTGACGATTGAAGAAGCGTCCAAATACTTCCGCATTGGCGAAAAAGAAATTGCGTAAATTAGCCGAAGAAAATATTGACGCTGGCTGGGTTATCGTGAACGGTAACCGTATTCAGATTAAGCGAAAACAATTTGAAAAAATCATAGATACATTGGACGAAATCTAATGTCATTGAGCCGTAGATATGGTATAATAAGGTATAGCGTATCACGGCTCATTCCATGACGGAAAGGAGCTTTACACTATGTCTAATGTAAAACGAAAAGACAGTAAAAATCGCAATTTGCGTAATGGAGAGAGCCAGCGAAAAGACGGAAGATACGTTTATAAATATACCGATATATACGGAAAGCCACAATTTATCTATTCTTGGAAACTTGTACCGACAGACAAGACACCTGCTGGAAAGCGTGATGATATATCGTTGAGGGAAAAAGAAGCACAGATAAAAAAAGACCTTAACGACGGTATCGACACAGTCGGCGGTAAAATGACAGTCTGCCAGCTCTACGACAAGAAGAACAGCCAAAGAAAGAACATCAAAAGGGCTACTGAAAAAGGACGACAGTATCTTATGAACGCTCTGAAAAATGACCCATTGGGTATGAGGGCGATTGATACTGTTAAGCAGTCGGACGCTAAAGAATGGGCTATCAGAATGAGCGAAAAAGGATATGCCTATAAAACGATTGATAACTACAAGCGTTCCTTGAAAGCGTCATTTTACATGGCGATACAAGACGACTGTATCAGAAAGAACCCATTTGAATTTAAGCTAAGTGATGTTCTGGAAGATGATACAGAGCATAAAGTTATCCTTACACCAGAGCAGGAAGAACGCCTGCTTGCCTTTATGGAAAAGGATAAGATTTACAGCAAGTATTATGAGGAGGTTGTGCTTCTGCTGGAAACGGGACTTCGTATTTCTGAATTTTGCGGACTAACGACGCATATTGATATGCAGAACAAGAATACTCAATATAGACCACCAGTTATTGAAAGACAGCGAAATCGGCTACTATATTGAAACGCCAAAGACCAAAAACGGAAAACGGGAACTTCCATTGACAGAACGGGCTTATCAAGCAATCCAAAGAATACTAAAGAGCAGAGGAAAAGCACAACCGCTGATTGTAGGTGGTTACAGCAATTTCCTATTCTTAAACCGTGAGGGCTTACCTAAAGTTGCAGGAAACTATGAGGGCATGGTGCGAGGACTAATTAAGAAGTATAACAAGTATCACACGGACAAGTTACCGAACATCACACCACATTCATTCCGACATACTTACTGTACGAATATGGCAAATAAAGGAATGAACCCAAACACTCTGCAATATCTTATGGGACACGCTAACATAACCATGACACTTGGTTATTATGCACACGGTACATTTCAATCTGCAAAAGCGGAACTGGAAAGACTGGCTTGTTAATATCGGAGCTTATATTTACTACTCATTTACTACTTTTGGTTGCATTTTCATGCTGGTAAATGCCAGCTTATGCAAGGTATCTTCCGAAAAGAAAATACCGATAAATATGTTGGGAAAACTTTTAGATGTTTATATCTTATGGATTATTTAAAAATAAGATACAGGAAAATTAGTTGCTGGAGGTAATTTAGAAAAGGATGATGTTTCATATGGTGATACAGAATGGAAAGCCAGTTATATACTTGATGATAAAGAAGCTGGTGAACTTGAATCGAAATATGAGGATGAAGGAGAAGTGATTGATATAAAATCATCCTTTATTGATGGAATGAGTGTAATCAATATTCTTCAGGCAGCAGCTGGAAACGATTATCAATATATTTATATAGATAGTGATGGCACTGTTCAATTAAAAGTTACAGAGTCGCAAAAAAATACTTTGATCGAAAATATGAATCAATATTTAAGTTCTGTAAGTGAGCAGTTTAAGAATTTAGGAGATGGATATGATATAAGCTGGAATACTGATTTTCTGAAATCAGCTATAAGTTTGATTCTGCTCTTAGCAAGCAGGATCAGAGTAATTATTTTACATATACAGAAACTATAGGTATGCTAAATCAATTGCTAAAAGGGGATAGTAATTCCTATTATATTGATCTTAGTATTTATAACAGTTCTTCAGGTGAATTGGTTTCAAAGGGTAATACTAAAGATGGAATTACATGGAATATAGGAGAATAATTATGCAAATGAATTATTATGAGAATTTATGGATTGAATTACCTGACGGTATACAGAAAATGACAGAGGATGAGAAAAAAGTTATTTTTATCCACAGATGTCATTAGATTTTGCATGGATAGATAAAAATAGTTCTAACATCTACTGCATAAAACGCCAGTTAGAAGTGAGTTTAGAAAAGAAAAATGTAAAAAAGTAGAATTGCAGCATATGATGAGTATTACAAAAGAATGTGTCCAGGTTATCAGCGTGGAGAAATATTAATGAGAAGGGAGAAGCTTTTTAATTTAGGAATCTTGTCTTATAAAACTAATACTCCAAAAAGTATGAGATTTAATGTTTTGGGATTAATGAATTATATGAATACGGAACTGTTGATTGGAATGAGTTGCGACTTGGAAAATGCTTTTGATGCATTGCCAAAATTCACAGCAATGCTACAATCAATAGAAGTAAATGAATAAAGGATGACGAAGTATGGATAAATATGACTGGATTACCACGGTATTCTCTGACTGGGCTTTTACCTTTGTTACCAGCTTTCTGTATTATCAGGATTATGATACGTTGGAGGAAGCAGAACGGAATGTATATCGAAAAGGAATGGAATGTTTTGGCGGCATTGCACCGACTTACCACATAGAACTACTGGATAAGCCCACTATTGTATGGGATTTCCATTCTCTTTTACTTGCCATTCAGATGATGTTTTCCTTTATGATAACGGATGAAAACTCTACGCTGAAACTGTGCAAGCACTGTGGAAAGATATTTGTAGCCAGCCGCTCCAATGTGCAGTTCTGTTCTCCGCAATGTAAAAATCAGTATAATGTATATAAGTGTCGGGCGAAAAAGGAGGATTTCGAATGATCAGTGAAAAAGATGAGATAGTTTTATTTGAAAATGGAGAATTGGCATTGGAAGTAAATGTATCTCCACAACTGGAAACCGTATGGTTGTCTTCAAACCAAATGGCACTTCTTTATGGCAGAGACGAAAAAACCATTCGAAAGCATGTCAACAAGATTTTTGCCGATGGAGAACTGGATCGAGAGAGCAACACGCAAAAAATGCGTGTTGCTGGTGTCACTCAGCCAGTTGCTTTCTACAACCTCGATGTCATCATATCCGTCGGTTATCGTGTCAATTCAAAGCAGGGCATCGCTTTTCGTAAATGGGCAAACTCTATCCTGAAGGAATACATAATTCAGGGATATGCTGTAAATACTAGCCGTATGAACCAACTCGGTGAGGTAATACGGATTATGAAGCGGACAGAAAACAGTCTGGATGCTAAACAGGTACTTTCCGTAATTGAAAAATACAGTCTTGCCTTTGGACTTACTGGATGATTATGATCACCAGACAATGAAACGCCCGGACGGAAACAAGGCAGTTTATATATTATCCTATGAAGAATGTAGACAAGTTATTGACAGTATGAAATTTTCGGCTGATTCCGATTTGTTTGGCAATGAAAAGGATGATTCCTTTAAGGGTAGCATCGGTAATATCTACCAGAGCTTTGCGGGGCAGGATATCTACCCGACACTGGAAGAAAAAGCAGCAAACCTTTTGTATTTCATAACAAAGAATCACAGCTTTTCCGATGGCAACAAACGAATCGCAGCAACAATGTTTCTGTATTTCCTTGATAAAAATGGCATCCTGTTTGCTGATGGAAATAAGCTGATTGACGATCATACACTTGTGGCACTGACGATTATGATTGCAGAATCAAAACCAGATGAAAAAGAAATGATGATAAGCGTGATTATGAACTGTATTTGCGGATAGGCAAGATTTTGGCAGCTGATGCATTCATTTATAGCTTAATGGTTGTGGATAATGTACTGCGAAGTATTTGAGATAGAGGAAGTAGGAACACAATGATTTATTTAAGTAGTTTTATGTTGAGTAACAAACAAGTGAAAAAATCCGAATATATATCCCTATAATGTTTTTTCGTGGAAAATATATTGAACCATTTGTATTTTCACCTATTACAGTTTTTTACGGGAATAATGGTTCGGGAAAATCTACATTATTGAACATAATTGCAAATAAACTTCAACTAAAAGGTAAAGAATATGCTACAAGTAATTCTTTTTGGAATCGTAGATTATTGTAACGCATTTTCAAATGAGTGTTCGTATAGTCTGGGTGAAGACGATTTTGGATTCGTTATAAAACAAGAAGAATATATTAAATTTGCACAGGAAAAATATTCGAACGGAGAAACTTCAATGCAATACTTTGAAGAATATTTACAACCAAATGCACTATATCTTCTTGACGAACCAGAGTTTCTCTTTCACCCTCTAATCAGGTGCTTTTAGCAAATGAAATTAACAAGTTGGCAAGGTTACTGGAATGTCAATTTGTTATTGCAACACACTCACCTTTTATGCTTGGTACACTAAATGCCAAAATATATAACATAGATACGAAAGAATACGATGTAGTAAAATGGAATGAATTAGAAAATGTTCAATATTTTTACAATTTTTTCAAAAAGCACGAACAGGAATTTGAGGAGGTTATACATGAAAGCGGCGAATGAATTCTATTGGGTGCTATTGCTGATCATATCTGTGCTTGGTCTGCTTGGCGTGATTTTCCTATGTATTGGCACTGCACTATATGCAAGAGAGAAGCGAAAGAGAGCCTCCTGCACACAACAAGTCATTGCATCAGTGACCGACATACAGCACCGGGCAATCGGCGCCTCCGGCTACACCGATGCCGATGAAGTGAAGATGATGTCATGGTTTCCTGTTTATGAATACAGCGTTCATGGCACAGTGCTGAGAAAACGAGCATCTGTAGGAACAGTGAGACTAGAGGTATCCGTCGGTCAAAAGGTCAACCTTTACGTTAATCCAAACCATCCAGATGAATTCTACTCTCCTGCCGATAAATCAGCTTTCGTGCGAAAAGTGTTTATTGGTGTGGGTGCACTATGCGTAAGTGTTGCCTTGGTTCTCGGAGTGGTTCTATGCATGAAGTAATGGAGCGATAAAGAGCCATTAGATATACAGCTAATTTTGAAGATAGATTATTGAGAACTATAATTTTCAGTTTGCATATTTCAGCAAAAAGTTGTATATTTAAATGGGAGAAAAAAGAATGTAGAATTTAAGATTAAAAAACTAATATTAGATGTGGTAGATAATCAATTACGGGACAATGATCCGCCGTCAACAAAAGAAGCATACCAAAAACTGCTTGATGCAGGATATTCTATGCGGGAAGCGAAAGAAAAAATCGGTGTGGTAGTACTGACAGAGATTTATGATGTGATGAAAGAAAATCAGTCATATGATGAAAAGAGGTATACGAATGCATTGGCTGAAATGGTTCAGCATAGTATTGATTTTGAAGATACACATAAAATAATTACTGAGTGTCAGTGAAGTGATGGAATCACAGGATTATGAATATCCGGTGGAGGCATGGCTTCAGGATATGGAAATGGAACTGGGAAATGCAGGTGAATACGAAAAACGTCTGGAGTTTTGTAACAAAAGTGTTGGAAATGTTTGACTGGACGTATGTTGCCGAGGATGGTTTCGCTGTGCAGTAGGTGAAGAACTTTATGAAGCAGGAAAAAAAAAAACGAAAATTTATCCAAACGATCCGTGTCCGTGCGGCAGTGGGAAAAAATATAAAAAATGCTGTGGTAGGCGGTAAGCATATGATAACGAGAGAGAAACTGAAGAAATTAAACAAGGAAAATTTGATCGAGCTGATATTGGAAATGTCAGAGCTTTTAACTGAGAACCAGAACAGAAAATATAATCAGATTGTGGCTGGATATTTGACAGATCAGTCAGTGAACTCTCATGATGGGGTTCAGGCAAGAATGTCAGATGAGTTTGTATCCGAAAAAATGGCACAGATCAAAATTTGGATACAGCAGATTGATGAAGGAGAACTCTATCTGAACGCAGATGAATATGAAGATTATTCCAGTGGATATTGGGATAGTGATCTAATTACAGAATATTATGATGAACAGGGGATTGGAGATAAAATTAATACGATGCTCCGGTTTGCAAAAGACTGTGTAGATGACAGGAAATATCAGGAAGCCAGTTTGATCTATGAATGGATCTGGGAGATGGAAGTGTTTGCAGAGGAAGAATATGTTGATCCTGCAGATTTGGAAGTATTGGTCGAAAAAGAAATAGTGACTGCAGACTTGAAGCAGTTGGCACTTTTGACCCTGTATGTGGATTATCAAATGAGAGTGCCGGAAGAACGGGCGGAAGATATATATTTGTATTTTTCACATTATGCATTTCATGATCTTCATATTGAGGATATGTTCCATGCAGGAAGAGAAAATTTGACGGAAACCGAGCAATTCTGAATGACTGGATTTCATTGCTGAAGACAAAAAGCGGCGATACAGAGAGCAGATTGCTGAAAGAAGCTGTTTTATATCGTGAGGGAATAGAAGGGCTTGTGAAAATGGCGAATGATAACTATAAAGTACATCCATCTTTGTACCTGGAAGCCATGAACGAGTATGATAAAAATTATGGATATTCCCAAATAGAGAAAATTGGAGAGAATGCAATAGAAAAGATTGATTCTAAGCTGACAATCCGCAGTAAAATAGCATTAAAGGCAGCGTGTGCTTCGTCATATCTTAATCATACAGAAAAGCTAATGCTTTTTTGCTGGGAAAGTTTTCGCTCTGATTCTACGGTAAGAAATCTTTTAAGATTGTTTGCTACAAGGGAAATGGCAGAGCAATATGGTATAAGAGCGGAGAAGGCTCTGGCTTCAAGGATAAAAGGAAATCCGGTTACCTCTATAAGAAATTCTGAGCTGAATCAGAACATCATTAACAATTATACATATAATGAGTTGAACTTTTATACGGGAAATTTTAAAGCAGTAAAAGCAGTATCAAAAAATCCAAGCGGTTCTTTGGGGTGGAGCAATTGTTTTGTCGGGGAAGGAATTTGCCTGTTTCTTTTATACTTATTTGAAGATGCTGTTCCCTCAAAGGCGGCTAAAGCGGTTTGCGAATTCGATAGGCTTTTCGGGCTTGCAATGATTGCCGAAATAAAGGAACAAATGGGTGAAAAGGGGATGCGACAGGAAATTTTTGCCATATATAAAAGAAAATTTCCAAGACATTCTTCATTTCAGACAGAGATGAAAATTATTTTGGTATAAGAGGTTAAATTTTCACATTGACATTATCCGAAAAAATGATAAAATTAAAACGACGCAAAGAGTTATCTAGCGAATACAGGACCACTTCTTTTTTGAAGTCGAGGCCATACGGACAGCCGGGTCCGCTGCCGATGGGTATAAGATAGGATACCCTCATTGATTGAGTTAAAAGCTCAAATTTTATAAGTTGGTTACTTCATAACCGAAATGCATGATAGTGCAGACTTGTGAAACGGTCAATTAAGCGTAGTAAAAGTATTGATGCTGTATAAGAGATAACGATTGAAGATTTCAAAGCAAGCTGTGTGTTTACAGCTTGCTTTTTTTTTTGAGGTGTAAAATGAGAGAAGAACACGAATTGAATCAAAATAAGGCACCGATCTACGAGGCACTGCAGAAATTCCGACAGATGCGGGTTGTGCCTTTTGATGTGCCTGGACATAAACGGGGCCGGGGAAATCCGGAGCTGACAGAATTCTTAGGGGAGCGTTGCATCAGCATTGACGTGAACAGTATGAAACCGCTGGATAATCTGTGCCATCCGATTTCTGTCATCCGCGAGGCGGAAGAACTGGCGGCAGATGCTTTTGGTGCAGCACGCATTTCTTATGGTCGGAGGTACCACAAGCTCCGTGCAGACGATGGTGCTTTCGGTCTGTAAGAGGAGATAAGATCATTCTTCCGAGAAATGTACATCGCAGTGTGATCAATGCGCTTGTACTCTGCGGTGCGATTCCGGTGTATGTGAATCCGGAAGTGAACCACCATCTGGGCATTTCCCTGGGGATGAAGAGAGAACAGGTGGCAAAAGCGATAGCAGAACACCCGGATGCAGTTGCTGTATTGGTGAACAATCCTACATATTATGGAATCTGCAGTGATCTGAAAGCAATTGTAAAAAAATGGCTCACGATGCGGGCATGTACTGTCTGGCTGATGAGGCACACGGAACCCATTTCTATTTTGGGGAGGACATGCCGGTGTCAGCGATGGAAGCGGGAGCGGATATGGCATCGGTTTCCATGCATAAGAGCGGTGGAAGTCTGACACAGTCTAGTTTATTACTGGTGGGTCCGAATATTCAGGAAGGTCATGTGCGGAAAATCATCAATCTGACGCAGACGACTTCCGGCAGTTATCTTCTGATGTCCAGTCTGGATATCAGCCGCCGCAATCTTGCATTGCGTGGAAGGAAAGTGTTCCGTCAGGTGTCTTCCATGGCGGCGTATGCACGGGAAGAAATCAATGCGGTAGGCGGCTATTATGCATTTGGATCAGAACTGGTGAATGGAGATTCCGTGTTTGATTTTGACCCGACAAAGCTTTAGTGTCCATACACGGGATATCGGGCTTGCGGGCATTGAGGTGTATGATCTTCTTCGTGATGAGTATGATATTCAGATTGAGCTTGGTGATATCGGAAATATCCTTGCATATCTCTCCATCGGAGACAGACCACAGGAACTGGAACGACTGGTGAGTGCACTGGCTGAAATACGCAGAAGATATCAGACAGACAGCAGCGGTCTGATGAATCAGGAGTATATTGATCCCGAGGTTGTGATGAGTCCGCAGGAAGCGTTCTATGCGGAAACAATCAGTGTTCCGATTGGCAGCAGTGCAGGTTGTATCTGCAGCGAATTTGTAATGTGTTATCCGCCTGGAATCGATCCTTGCACCGGGAGAGAAAATTACAGAGGATATTCTGGAATATATCAAGTATGCAAAAAAAAAAAGGATGCTCCATGACAGGACCGGAGGATCCGGAGATTGAATATATCAATATTTTAAAGGAGGACGATCATGGAACTTTGGTTTAGTGAATTTCACGCTCCCGATGTCAAACACAGTATCCGGGTGAACAGACACCTCTATTCACACAAAAGTCCGTATCAGCAGATTGATATCTACGAGACACCGGAATTCGGTAAAGTTCTGTCACTGGATGGAAATGTCATGCTGACGGAACGGGATGAGTTTATTTATGATGAAATGATCACGCATGTTCCGATGGCGGTTCATCCCGGAATTAAGAATGTACTTGTGATCGGAGCAGGAGACGGCGGAGTTGTCCATGAGTTGGCACGTTACCGTACGATTGAAAATATTGATCTGGTGGAAATGGATGAGCAGGTTGTAGAGGCTTGCAGGATGTATCTGCCTGAAAATGCCAGCCGGCTGGATGATGAACGTGTGCATATTTATTTTGACAATGCACTTCGCTTTATCCGGCGCCGCACGGATGAATATGATCTGATCATTGTGGATTCCACAGACCCGTTCGGTCCTTCGGAAAGTTATTTTACAAAAAAGAGTTCTATGGAATCTGCTACAATGCACTACATGAGGACGGAATCCTGGTCAATCAGCAGGGAAGCCCGTTTTATCAGCACGATGCAGAAGCGATGCAGCGCAGCCACCAGCGGATCGTCAGTACATTTCCAATCAGCAGAGTGTATCAGGCACACATCCCGACCTATGCGGCAGGATACTGGCTCTTTGGTTTCGCAAGCAAAAAATATCATCCGCTGGATGATCTTGATGCGGAGAAATGGCAGGCGTTGAATCTGAAAACGAATTATTATACGACCCGTCTGCATAAAGGTGCCTTTTATCTTCCGGCGTTTTTGGAACGGCTGCTTGAGGAGGTAGAATAAGAGATGAAACAGAATATTGAAACATTTATCGGGTGTGATTGTGAGTATGAGAAAGCGGAAATCGTCCTGTTTGGTGCGCCTTTTGATTCCACGACAAGCTATCGCCCGGGTGCCCGGTTCGGGTCATCAGCTATGCGCCACGAGAGCTTTGGCCTGGAGACCTACAGTCCGTATCAGGATAAAGATTTGACGGATTGTTTTGTATTTGACAGCGGAGATCTGGAGCTGTGCTTTGGCAATACAGAGGATGCACTTTCCGACATCGAACAGCATGCCGATCAGATTATGGAAGAGGGAAAAATGCCATTGCTTTTGGGCGGAGAACATCTTGTAACGCTGGCAAATGTACGTGCAGTATACAAGCGTTTTCCGGAAATGCACATCATCCATTTTGACGCGCATACCGATCTGAGAGAGGATTATCTCGGTGCAAAACTGAGTCATGCCTGTGTCATCCGCAGATGCCATGACATGTTGGGAGACGGACGCATCCACCAGTTCTGTTTCGAAGCGGAGAGCGGGAAGAATTTGCATTTGCAAAAGAACACACCGATCTTCATCCGTTTGATTTTGAAGGATTGGAACAAGTCGTACAGCAATTGAAAGAGAACAACACCCCGGTATATTTTACCATTGATCTGGACTGTCTGGATCCATCTGTATTTCCGGGAACCGGTACACCGGAGGCAGGAGGAGTCACGTTCATGCAGCTGTTACATGCGATCCGCCTTGTATCCGAAACAAAGATTGTCGGAGCGGATCTTAATGAACTTGCCCCGATGTTAGATCAGAGCGGAGTGTCTACTGCGACAGCATGCAAGGTACTGCGGGAATTACTTCTGAGTCTGAAAAAATGATCGTTCAGACCATTTGTGACAAAGTAGCGTGAACATGCAGAATTTGAATAGATAGAATGAACATACAGAGTGAATTTACAGGAGGAGAACGAAAATGAGTAAGGTATTAGTAATTGGATGCGGCGGAGTAGCTTCTGTGGCAATCAGAAAGTGCTGCCAGGTAAGCGAAGTGTTCAGCGAGCTGTGTATTGCGAGCAGAACAAAATCAAAAATGTGATGAGTTGGCGGCAGACCTGGAAGGAAAAACCGAAACAAAGATTACAACAGCCCAGGTAGATGCGGACGATGTGGATCAGGTGATCGCACTGATCAAGGAGTATCAGCCGGATCTGGTAATGAACATTGCACTTCCTTATCAGGACCTGACGATCATGGATGCATGTCTGGCATGTGGTGTAAACTATATGGATACAGCAAACTATGAGCCGGAAGATACTGACGATCCGGAGTGGCGTGCAATTTATGAAAAACGCTGCAAAGAAGAAGGATTTTCTGCATACTTTGATTATTCCTGGCAGTGGGCGTACCGTGAGAAGTTTGAGAAGGCTGGGCTGACTGCTCTTCTTGGATGCGGATTTGATCCCAGGAGTGACACAGGCATACTGTGCACATGCAAAGAAAAATGAATTCGATACGATCGATACAATTGATATTCTCGACTGCAACGGCGGAGATCACGGATACCCGTTTGCAACCAACTTTAATCCGGAAGTAAATCTGCGTGAAGTATCAGCACCGGGAAGCTACTGGGAAAATGGACACTGGGTGGAAATCCCGGCTATGAGCATAAAGCGTGAATACAATTTCGACTGTGTCGGAAACAAGGACATGTATCTGCTGCATCATGAAGAAATTGAATCTCTCGCGGAAAATATTCCGGAAGTGAAACGAATCCGTTTCTTTATGACATTCGGACAGAGCTACCTCACACATCTGAAGTGCCTCGAAAATGTGGGGATGCTTTCTACAACTGCCGATTGAATTCGAGGGACAGCAGATTGTTCCGATCAAATTCCTGAAAGGCACTGTTACCGGATCCGGCAAGCCTTGGTCCACGTACACATGGAAAAACAAATATCGGCTGTATCTTTACGGGAAAAAAAGACGGAAAAGAAAAAACCTACTATATTTACAATGTATGTGACCATCAGGAATGCTATCACGAGGTAGGAAGCCAGGCGATCAGCTATACAACAGGTGTTCCGGCAATGTGGTGCATTGATGCTTCTGACCGGAAAATGGACAAAGACAGGTGTATATACCGTGGAAGAATTTGATCCGGATCCGTTCCTGGATGCTCTTGATCGTTATGGACTGCCACGCAGTGAAAGCTATGATCCGGTTATTGTGGAGTAATGAATATGAATAAAATTGTTTTTCGGGATTAGAAGAATACAGCCCGGAGGACTTGTTTCGCAGGCTGCCAAGTCCAAGCTATGTGATTGATGAAACTCAGCTGGAGTGCAATGGCTTCTGTCTCTTGGCGGTGGCAGAACGGACCGGGTGCAAAAAGTATTACTGGCTCAGAAAGCATTTTCTAATTACAATTTCTATCCTCTTTTAGAGCCATATCTTGCAGGTACAGAAGCGAGCGGATTGTACGAGGCTCGTTTGGGAAAAGAAGAAATGGGTGGAAAGGAAGTCCATGTCTTCTGTGCAGCTTACCGGGAAGATGAATTTGATGAGCTTCTTGAGTATGCAGACCATATTGTGTTCAATTCGCCGGGGCAGTTAAAGAAATTAGGGGAAAGAGCAAAGGCACAAGGGAAAAGCATCGGACTTCAGGTCAACCCGGAATGTTCTACACAGGACGGACATGACATATATGATCCGTGTGCTCCGGGCAGCAGACTGGGAACAACACGCGAACAGTGGAATCAGAAATGACGGAAGATTTGATCTCACTGCTGGATGGAATCCATTTCCATACGCTGTGCGAACAGAATGCAGATGCACTGGAAGTGACGATGCGTGCAGTGGAAGACAAATTCGGGGATATCCTTCCACGAATGAAATGGGTGAATCTGGGCGGTGGACATCATATTACCAGACATGATTATGAGAGGTCCCGGCTGGAGGAGCTACTTCTGTCCATAAAGAAGAAATGGGATGTTCAGGTATATCTGGAGCCGGGCGAGGCGGTTGCTCTGAATGCAGGGTATCTTGTGAGTCGTGTTCTTGATATTGTGAAAAACGGAGAGACACAGATTGCAATTGTGGATGCCAGCGCAGCCTGTCATATGCCGGATGTACTGGAAATGCCGTACCAGCCACCAATTTACAATGCACCAAAACAGCCGGATGAAGGCGGGCAATATCAGCACCGATACCGTTTGGCAGGACCGACCTGCCTTGCGGGAGATGTGATCGGAGATTACTATTTTCCGAAGGAACTAAAAGCTGGCGATATGGTAATCTTCGGCGATATGGCAATTTATACGACTTGCAAAAACAATACATTTAACGGGATGCCGCTTCCGGATATATGGAGTTTGGGAATGCAAGGAAGGCTGGAACAGGTTACTGCGTTTGGATATCAGGATTTTAAAACTCGACTAGGAAGAAAATAGATTTGGAGGAACAAAAATGTATTACGTACCGGATGGAACTGCGAGATGCGGATTTTTATTGAACCACTCCATATTCTAAAAAAGGATGGTTATAGGATGAAAATCCAATTTGATTTCATCGCTGATGTTTTGATTTCCGCCACCGGGGAAAGCGATGTAAATGCAGTATATTGCGATGAAAATGTATGGTTGACCCAGAAAATGATGGGACTTCTGTATAATGTGGAAACGCACACCATCAATTATCACTTAATAAAATATTTGCCGACGGAGAGATCGACGAGAATTCAGTTATTCGAAAATTTCGAATAACTGCTGCGGACGGCAAAACCTACAACACCAATCACTATAATCTGAGCACCATCATTGCCGTGCCGACAGCAGCAAAGAGCACATGGGGCTGACCACTTGGAAGGATGCTTCCGACGGCTGATGATATTCAGGATGGTTATGAGGAAGATGAATTGATTGACGATTATGATTTGCCGGCACATTGGTTAATGATGCAGATGAATAATTTTTGTGTTGGTGCAAATTATGTGTTTTTTAATGGAAAGCATTATTATACAGTTCATCATTCATAAGTCACTTTTTTCTCAACAACTCCATAGCACAACAGCATGAGGTACATATGAAAGTAAAATTACAAGAAGTTCTCGAGGCACTTGATGGTGCCGGAGTGGATATGGAATATTATTATGACACGAAAAATGAAGAAATCCTGATGATATTTGACGGTATGGTTAATGGAGAAACGGATCCTGAATTGATAGAAGATATTGAAGAGGGATTTATTGAAGATTATATCCCGTTGCCACGGCAGTATGATATGAATGAATATCGGATGATGGAAGAATTTATTTATGACTTACCGGCTGGAAGAGCACAGGACGCATTGGATGCAGCAATCAGAGGCAAGGGTGCATTCCGCAGATTTAAGGATAGGCTGTACGACTTTGACCTTCAGGAAAAATGGTATAAGTACAGGGATGATTGCTATGAGCAAATAGCAAGAGACTGGTGTGAACGGTTCGGGATAGAGATAGAGGAATAGCTATGGCTGAGACAAATGATATTTTAGAAGTTGCGAAGATGACAATTAGCACATCGATAAAGTGCAATACGGTCCGAGGATTTATTGGTTGGCACAGCTGCGACAATATTTGCATGGATATGCATGATGTATTGGATATGTGCGAAGATGCTTTTAAGCGGGAAAGATACCAGGAATCTCTTGAGGCAGATACATATGTGCTTGTTTCGGGCGTGAAATTGGCTTCTTGTGCAGATAGCAGTTCCGGTATGCTGACGGATGTAATAATGCGTGCATTTGAACTAATAGATTTATCAACACAGACAATTGCCAAACTGGATGCAGCAATGAGAAAACATGCACTGTCATTGATTATAAAGGAAGCAAAGAAAAAAGCGTTTGACGGCTGGGACTCGTGGCGCTATGAATTATTGGAAAAGGCTGTTTGTTTGTGTGATGAGAAGTTGGCAGCAAAATTGGAAAAGCTTTTGGATATATTCTTAGAAGATATTGAGAATGATTATATGCCGGAATATAAAAGGCAGGAAGATACAATTTTACGTTATAAATTACATCGACATTTAAAGGGTGCAGACGCAGTTAAGGACGAGTTATATGCAAATCTGTATATAAGAGAAATGTGCATAATTGCAGTTAAAGATGCAACAGATGCGAGGAATTATAACGAAGCAGAAAAGTTGTGCCTTGAACAGATAAAGAAAGAGGACGGTCGCTTTTACAGAAACACTCCGGAGGATTGGAATAATATACTATTTGATGTTTATATGCAGTCAGGCATAACAGATAAGCAGATTGAGCAGGCAAAGAAAATCTTGTTGCTAGGTAATGAAGGATTTTGGGATGTTTTAAAGCGGCTGTATCAAAGTCAGGGATATGGGAAAGTCAGAAGCCAATTTTACTTAAAGAATTAAAGCAATGCAAATATTCAGTATGTTATCGGTCTGTATTGGTTAAGGAAAACGAAAAGAAGTTGCTATTAGAAGCCGTTACAGAAAATCCATATAATTTGTTCTATTATGCTCAATTTCTTGTAATGGATTATCCGAATGAAATTTATGAATTTGTGCAAATTACATAAGAGAACAATGTGTGCAGGCAACAGATAGAAGATTATATAAGAAAGTATGTAAGGACCTATTACAGTTGATTAAGTGGAAAGGAAATGCTACTGCCAAGCTGCTTGTGGATGAATTTAAGGCAACGTATCCTAGAAGAAGTGCATTATTGGATGAGTTGCAAAAGGTAGAGAAGAAATTGTAAGTGTTTCTTGGCTGTTGCATTTGGTACTGTTATTTTACTGTTGTTTTGGCAAGTGGCTTTGCAGTGCTGGCAGTGATGCGGATGCATTGTTTTATAAGGATTCCAGTACAAGTGAAAATATTTCTTGTAATTTACCCAAATGGATTCTATTATAAAATCGTGGTTGGAAAGTGATTATGAACTCATTCCTTTTGGTAGTGTCAATTGGCGTGCTAAATCAGGGGAAAAAAAGAGGTGAAAATCCATTTTCGAGCCAATGGAACCATCTACAATGATAAAAAATCGGTCAAAAATGACCGGAAGCAGAGTCGAATAATGCGGTACTAAAATGGCACTACATTCGATTTGTAGAATATGTGAATTTTCCAATAACGAAATGTTTGGTTTCAGGAAAAAAGAACAGTGTTTAGAAAAACTTGAGAGGAAGTTACAGAGTTACTTTGGAAACCAACTTAGTATTTACCGATCCGAACCGTTTTTCTAGAAATAATGCCAGCAAATGTGAATAAGGCACAGGCATTAGAAAAATTATTGAAATATTTAAAATATAACAGAAAAATGTTAATTGCATGCGGGGATGGATTAAATGATATTTCAATGATTGAATATGCAGGGATTGGTGTAGCTATGGGAAATGCACAGGACATAGTAAAGGAGAAAGCTGATTTTATTACAAAATCGAATGCAGAGGACGGTGTGGCTAATGCAATCGATATTTTCTGGGCGGACAATAAAAAATAATGAGTGGAGAACATGAGAATAATTAAAGCAAAAGATTATCGTGATTTGAGCAGAAAAGCAGCAAACATTATTTCAGCACAGATTATTTTGAAACCAGGGAAGAGATTGCCAGTAAAAATGGAACAGTAGAGCAGATAAAAAATCAGTTGTAGAAAATCCAAATAATGGATATAATATAGGAAAAGAGACGAACATGGATTTCTAACGGAAAGGACGTGATATTATGGTAACAACAGAATCTGTAACCATTAAAGTTCCGGTAGGAATGTCAAAATATCTGGTAACTATGAACCCGGAAACAGAGCTTACTCGAAATGCACTGTTGCTGTATCCATATATACTGAATCAGACGATATCTCATGGTCGTGCGGCTGAAATTCTGGGAATCAGAAAATCAGAGTTGATTGATCTGTATGATAAGCTGGGATATTCCTATTTTGATATGACGATGGATGATCTGGATGATGAACTGAATACTTTCAGAGAACTCAAGAAGAAGGAGGCTGCGGTATGATCGTTGTAAAGCCTGTAAATAATCCGGAATCCGCCAGTATATTAAAAAGAGCCACAGGTCTTGACCAGGGCGAGAGTGAAGCGATCGTCCTGACAGATGAATTAAAAGCAGATCTGTTATTGATGGATGAATAGAGATTCAATTTAATAAGGTAAAAATATATAGCAGGTAGTCTGTGCGATTACATGCTATTGGTTTAATTATAATGGTCTCATAAATTAAGACAGTTTTTCGGACAGATTTTAATGAATCTGATATACTTAAACCAGTATGAAAGTGAGGATTCATCATTATGTCCAGACAAAGAAGAAACTTTAGTGCCAAATTTAAATCAGACCTAGTAATGACATTTGGGTATCTGTGGAATGCAGTACGAGTTCAGGGAGGTGCTTACGGTACAGGAATGGGTGCAAGGCTCAATGGGAATCTTTTCTCGTATTCTTACAGAGATCCGAACCTTGAAAATACAAGGGCAGCATATTGTGGAATGGCCGATTTCCTGGAAGAATTTGTGCAGCAGGGAATGCCGCTGGATGATATGATTATTGGTACACTGAACACGATCGATCCACTTCTTGATCCTGCAGGGATCTGTGATCAGGAGTGTATCAGATATCTGAAGGGAATCACACCGGAGGATATTGCCCGGATACGGAGAGAAATATTGGATACAACAAATCAGGAACTTGGCGGGCTGGTTGGCGTGATCCGGGAATATATTGAAACCGGAAAATTCTGTGCAGTAGGAGATATGAAATAGTTCAGGGAAAAGCGACGGAATGCAGGAGCAGAAGTCGTTCAGGAAGGAAATAACGGAACATGAGGTTTAAAAAGGATTACATTAGCACCGACAATGCGAAAATATAACAGAAAAAATCTGATGAGGGATGTCATTGCGGGTATGATTATCATGGCAGTGTCAATCCCGATTTCGATGGGATATGCACAGATTGCCGGACTGCCGGCAGTATACGGACTGTATGGCTCGGTCTTTCCGATTATTTTGTTTGCAGTATTTTCGACGTCTCCGCAGTTTATCTTCGGGGTAGATGCGGCACCGGCGGCATTGATCGGCTCAGCCCTGTTGGGAATGGGGATTGAGAGTGGTTCAAAAGAGGCACTTGAGGTCGTGCCGGTTCTGACGTTTTTGTGGCGGTATGGCTGCTTGCCTTTTTATCTGATGCATGCCGGTAAACTGGTCAATTACATTTCTGCACCGGTTATGGGCGGATTCATCAGTGGAATCTGTATGACGATCATTCTGATGCAGGTTCCCAAATTACTGGGCGGGACTGCCGGAACAGGGGAACTGCCGGAGCTTTTGGAGCATATCCAGGAGACTGCCGGACGGATCAATTTTCCTTCACTAATGCTTGTACTCATTTCGCTGGCTATTTTACTGACAGTAAAAAAGGTTGCTCGAAATTTCCGATGGCGGTAGTTCTGATGGCAGCAGGGGCAGTACTTACGGTTGTTCTGCCAATGGAAGAATGGGGAATCAGGACATTGGAGGCAGTGAAACCAGGTCTGCCGCAGTGGAAGATTCCGGATCTGGCACTGCTTCCGTTGAACCAGGTCATCACAGTGAGCCTTTCTGTGGCGGTCGTGATCATGGCAGAAACACTGCTCGCTGAAAATAATTTTGCTCAGAAGAATGGATACCGTATCAATGACGATCAGGAGCTTTTAGCTTTTTGCAGCAGGAAATCTTGTTGCGGCACTGACCGGCTGCTGTCCTATTAACGGGTCGGTTTCAAGAACGGCAATGGGGGAGCAGTACCAGGGAAAGACCCAGTTGATGAGTATTGTAGCAGGAGCATCCATGCTGATCCTTCTGGTCTGCGGAACAGGATTTATCGGATATCTTCCGGTTCCTGTGTTGACAGCAATCGTGATTTCGGCATTGCTTGGAGCAACAGAATTTAAGCTGGCAGCAAAATTGTGGAAAGTCAGCCGGACGGAATGTCTGATTTTCTGGGGTGCTTTTGTAGGCGTTCTGCTGTTGGGAACGATTAATGGAGTGCTGATCGGAATTATTTTATCCTTTTCAGAAATGGTGATCCGTTCGTCTAAGCCTGCAAGGTGTTTTGTCGGAATCCAGCCGGGACACAGACATTTCCGTGATCTTGCGGAGGGAAGTCAGATCCATGCAGTGGAAGGAGTTCTGGTCTATCGGTTCAGCAGTAATCTCTTTTTGCAAATGTCAATATCCTGCAGCAGGATATTGAGGCAGAACTGGAAAAGAAAAAGGGGACGAAAGCAGTGATCCTGGATGCCAGTGGAATCGGAAGTATTGATATCACAGCGGCAGACCGACTGGCGATCCTCTATGAAGCACTGAAAGAACAGGGGATTCGTTTTTATATTACAGAGCATATAGCAGATTTAAATGAGCAGATGCGAAAGCTGGGACTCGGATATCTGATCTCTGAAGGATGCGTGAGGAGAACGATCCATATCGCATTGAAAGATATGGGAATCAATCGCCCGTATCCATTGGAAGGCGGTGTGGACAATGAGGAACGGAGTGCCTCAAGAAAGCGGGTCGATAACCGGGTACAGGAATTCGTCTGGGCCTTTGGGTCTGAGTCGGAAACAGAGATTGAAAAGCAGATCCTGCGTCAGATCGAACAGTTGAAGAAAAGCGGAGATGTGGAAAATCTGCTGCATGGAAGCTGGTCGCACATGGAGGCGATGGATGAAGATGAATGGCTGGAACATCTGGAAGAACACCTGAAAGAGATCGTGAACATTTCAGGAAAAGATGAAAAGACGCTTGCCGCAAGACTGGAAGAGCATAGACGGGAAGTGCATGACCGGATTGCGAAGGAACACCCGGAACTTGCAGAGCGGTTCAGAGAACGTCGTCATCATCTGGACCAGCATTTGAAAGAGCGACGGCCGGAGGTGTATGAGTTGGTGATCAGCCTGCGGGAGAAGGAAAGAAAATGAAAAGGAAAATAAAAATTCAAAGCATAAGTGCGTGGAGTATTGGGATTGCACTGATATTAACAGTAGTATTTGTCGTAATTCTGCATTATGAGAAAAATGAAGTTAAAAGGTTTGAAGATGCGACTGATCAGTACATCGTTTGTGAAAATGCGGCCAGACAGTTACAGGATGGGTCTGATTATCTAACGGAACAGGTAAGGCTGTATGCAATGACGGGAGAACGAAATTATCTGGATCAATATTTTGAAGAGGCTGATGTGACCAAACGCAGAGAACAGGCACTGGAAAGTCTTAAAAAGTATTTTGACAAAACCGAAGCTTTTCAGTTATTGCAACAGGCGATGGAAGATTCAAAAGAATTGATGTTGACAGAATATCATTCTTTAAAACTCGTTGCAACTGTGATGGGAGAAAAAAGACATTCCGGCAGAGCTTGAGCAATTGGATTTGCCGGAAGAGGAAAAGCAGTTATCACAGAAAGAAAAACTGGAAAAAGCACAGAAACTGGTTTCCAATAATGAATATCGGAATAAACGAGGGACAATCATGAGAGAAGTAAGTGGCTGTCTGGATCAGTTGCTCGAAAAGACAAAAACCGTCAGCAGAGAGCGAATACGATCTTTTCCGATATGTATTTGAAGTTGGAAATTGCGATCATGATACTGGTGATCCTTTTACTGTCAATCTGTATAATCGTAAGAAAATTGATTGTAGTACCGCTTGTCTATTATAATAAGAGTATTATGGAAGGCGAAATATTTCCGGTGATTGGAGCAGCAGAACTTCAAAAATGGGCAGAAACTTATAATAAAGTTTTTAAAGAAAATGAAGAGACTCAAAGACTGATCCGCCGTCAGGCAGAACATGATGCAATGACAGATGCATTGAACAGAGGATCTTTTGAAAAACTGTTGCATATGTATGAAAATGGAGATACACCATACGCTTTAATTTTGATAGATGTAGATACATTTAAGACTGTGAATGATATGTATGGTCATGCAGTCGGCGATGAGATTTTAAAGAAAGTAACCGGTCTTTTAAAGAAAGCATTCCGAAGTATCGATCATGTCTGCCGGATCGGTGGAGATGAATTTGCAATTATCATGGTAGAGATGACCAGCGATTTGAAATATACGATCGAAGAGAAGATTAAAGCAGTAAATGAGGAGCTAGGGACGGAGAATGAAAATATCCCGGCAGTTTCACTGAGTGTCGGAGTTGCTTTTTCGGATCGGGAAAATTCCGGAGAGAGTATTTTTAAAGATGCAGATAAAGCTCTCTATTATGTCAAAGAAAATGGAAGAAATGGTTGTAAGTTCTATTAAAAAGTGTATGCAGGAAATCCTGCAAAATATTGGATAATCAAATGATTTCGCAGGAGATGCTGCAAATGACGATCAGAGGAACTGAGAAAGATCAATGTCCGAGAATGAGAGCGAAATAGCCCCAGTCCCAAATGAGAGCTTCAAAACCGTTGGTCAGATATTTGCGGATATCCTCTTCTTCGTAGCCTGTCATTCTTGTGATGATAACGAGTGTCCGGCGAACCATTTCATATGTAAGTGTACTCCTGTTATTCTGAAGCCATTGTAGAAAAAGACTTTGACGGATCGCTGAATATTCAAGAGCGATCCACTGGATTCGGATCAGAAGATCTTCCAGGTGGCTGTCAGGAGTGACAAGATCCGAAAAAATTTCATTGGCAAGAAACTTCAGCATCAGTGGCTGAACTTCAGAAAATCTGATCTGAAAGTCTGACCAAAGTTCAGAGAGTGACGTTCCTGTATCCAAAGAAGGAAAAGAAATCGGATGCATAAAATCTGTTGCAGATTCTGAAATGTACTCTGAAAGAGAAATAATTGGATTTAAAAAATCACAATAAAGTTTCTCGCTCTGATAATTAACTGCAAGATCCTGCAACAGTTCATTGCATTCAAAAAAAAAGTATCTTCTGCCGGAAGATGGATAGATTGGATGGCATCACTTAACTGGGAGAGTGTATCAGCCGAAAAGTAATCACGGATCAGGGTCTCATCCAAGGAATCGTTACGATATAGTTCCTGTAAAATATAATGAATCTTAAGCAGGAGATCCTCAGTGGAACAGATCTCGGCGGAACAAGGCTCAATGGAGTAATCCTCAACAGAACAGACCGGTGAGGATGCGGGCAACAAAAGACGGAGAATGTTCCTGCGGATCTGAAATAAAGGAGTGTCACATTCGGTGGGAACATCTGGAAACTGTGATGCATCAGCCTGCTCCAGCAGATCGATCACCGCAGGACAGCACGGCATCAGCGTTTCCTCGATATGACAGGGAAACCGGTGAATTTCTCTTGGAAACGTAGTACAGGTTTCGGACAGGATTTTATCACCGTAAGCAGTAACAAGCCGGCAAAGTCTGTTCTCGGAAAGAAAGGGGCAGCGATGGTCTGAGTCAAGCTGAATGACCCGGAGACCGTCTTTTTTTCTGTATAGGCACTGAGATTCTTTTTTGTTCCGGTACATCAGCGGGGGCAGAAACTTTTTTTTCCATTTCCGGTTTGTGTCCGGATCCACAGCAATTTTCCATTCCTGACAGCAGGTAATTGTGCAGGAATCTGCGATGCAGTGAAATTCATTATAAAAGTCAGGGCGTATTCTTTTCATTGTTCTTTTCTCCTATTATCTGGTATCAGGATAGTCTGTCCGATCTTGTGGATCAATACCTGATTCTGTGGTTTATATAAACTTGTGAATAATAGTATGATCATACCACAGAAAGCACATTCAGCAAAATCAAATAGTTACATTTATAGAAATTTATAGAAAAATGAAGTATACTGATTACAGATTTTTCAAAGGAGAAATGCAGAAGTATGGAATCTCAGACAAAGAAAAGTAAATATGAAATAGATATGTGCAATGGGACGATTATGAATAAGCTGATTTCTTTTTCACTTCCATTGATGCTTTCAGGAATCCTTCAGTTGATGTTTAATGCAGTAGACATCATTGTGGTGGGAAGATTTACCGGAAGTCAGGCATTGGCAGCAGTTGGTTCTACCACAGCGCTGATCAATGTTTTTACCAATCTGTTTATTGGGATCTCTCTGGGTGCGAACGTTCTGGCAGCACGTTTTTATGCGGCAAAGCGAGAAAAGGAGATGTCAGAGACGGTACATACCGCAATTACACTGGCATTAATCAGCGGTATCGTCATGGCATTTGTGGGACTGATTTTTTCCAGATGGGCTCTGGAACTGATGGGTACCCCGGATGATGTGATCGGACTGTCAACGTTATATATGAGAATCTATTTTCTGGGTATGCCGTTTTTATGCTTTATAATTATGGAGCTGCGATTCTGCGGGCTGTAGGAGATACGAAGCGTCCACTGTTCTTCCTGGTTGCTGCAGGAGTGATCAATGCCGGTCTGAATCTGCTGCTGGTAATTGTTTTTGATATGGGTGTGGCAGGAGTTGCGATCGGAACAATCGTTTCCCAGATGATTTCAAGTATTTTGGTTTTACGATGCCTTTGTAGATCGGAAGGCAGTTACAAACTATCATTTTCAAAGCTTCGGATCAGGGGAATCTATATGAAGCAGATCTTTCAGGTTGGTATTCCGGCGGGAATACAGAGTACAGTGATTAATTTTTCAAATGTACTTTTGCAGTCTTCTGTAAACTCTTTTTGGGTCTACCGCAATGGCAGGATATACTGCAGCAAATAATATTTTTGGATTTTTATATGTGACTGTAAATTCCGTGACACAGACATGTATGAGTTTTACGAGTCAGAATTATGGTGCAGGAAAAAATAAACGAATGGATAAAGTTCTGATTGACTGTATTATTTTATCAGTAGTTATTACATCGATTCTTGGCGTCAGTGCGTATGGATTTGGTCGGAACTGTTGAAGATTTATACGGAAGATGCAAAAGTTATCCAGTGTGGAATGGAAATTCTTTTATATACAACGGTAACGTATTTCCTGTGGACTGATGGATCTTTTTCCGGGGGCATTGAGAGGAATGGGACACTCAGCCGTTCCGATGATTCTTTCGGTGATCGGAACAGTAGGGACAAGAATTGTCTGGATTTTTTTGGATCTTTCCTGCACATCGTTCATTGGATATTTTATTTATTTCTTATCCTGCATCCTGGATCATTACTATCATCATGCAGGTGATCTGCTATTACTTTGTGAGAAAAAAGTACACCGGAATATGCAGCGGCAGGTATAGAGTAGAAAAAAATAAAGTCAGATCTGATGAAAGCAGTCAGGGTATAAGAGAGAAGAGATAAAGTCAGATCTGATGAAAGTAGTCAGGATATAAGGCAGAAGAGACAGAGCTGAAGAAACTGGAATTAACAGGAGGGGAAAAGAAGTGATTCGGATGATAGAAATAACGGATTTTCATGCACCAGAGCTGGATATATTTGCGAGAAAGACCGAGGCACAGTTGTTAAATAAAGATCACCCGGAGGAGGGAATGTTTTATTGCAGAAAGTCCAGATTGAAAAGGTGATTGAGAGTTTATACAGCAGAATTTTTGAATGCAGGGTTTAAGCTGACGAGAGGAATGCTTTGTGCTATGCGACGGAGGGGATTGCCAGGTAGCGGTTGCAGTTCTTGGTAGAGAAAATTCTGCCGCAGCTTTAAATATGGATGCAGTACTTCGTTCTGACAGGCGGATGCAGCAATCCATTGTATCGAAGAGCAAGCCGTGTCAGTATGGGAACGGTTTTTCAGATTCCGTGGACATTTATCGGAGAAAAGCAGGAAGACTGGATTGAAAATGGAATCAGGAGATTACATGGCCTGGGATTTCAGACTGCGGCTCTTGCTCTGAGCGATGATTCTGTGAGTATTGATGATAAAAGACTCCGTGAAGAGAAAAAACTGGCAATCATCCTTGGGACAGAAGGTGACGGACTTGCAAGAGCAGACAATCGCAGAGTGCGATTATACGGTAAAGATACCAATGACTCATGGAGTTGATTCATTAAATGTAGCTGCGGCAAGTGCAGTGGCATTCTGGGAGCTGGGGAGATAAATTTGTAGTTGTTGGAATGATACGCTTGTAAAAGCAAAAGACTTCTTTATGGCGAAGCGGACGCGGAAAGCAGAGATATTCCTTCGCGGTGCAGGCCCGCTTTAAGCCCGTTGACCGTTTGTAACTCGAAAGTGGAAATCTTCGTGCAATGGCACCGATTTACTTTCTCAACAAACGCTGCAAAGTGTCTTCGGAACGCTCCTGTTAATGCACCTGCTCAGGAACACCCTGCTTTCCGCTGACCATCTCAATAAGAAGTTATACCGACTCCCACAGCGTATTCACTCAACAATGCAAATTTCCAAAGGATAGAAAAAGCCGGATGGCTATTGACTAAGATATTCGATCGTAAATATCAGATAATAGATATTGTATTTACTATTTGATGGAGCGTTTATCTTAGGATAGCCATCCGCATCAAAGTCGGGGGCTTTTGCCCCCCGACATCTTTTCTTATTGGAATTTCATCTTTGTTGGGAGAAAATATCCTGATGCGATTTCCTGACTTGAAAAGCCTAATATCCGCCCTTGCTGTTGCGTGAGCAGTGCATTGACAAGGGCGTTCCGAAGACACTTTGCCCAACTTGTTAAGGAACGTAAACAGGAGTGCCTCTGCACGAGTGTTTCCACGTTCCTGTTACAAGTTGTCAACGGGCTGAGGTAAAGCGGGTCCTGCACTGCGATGCAACAACAAGTGTGGATATGGACGCTCTTCTGTCCTGCTGTCGCAATATTTTCACCCAACAACTACAAATTTTTATTTTCACATCACTCTTCATCCCTTGCATGAAACTCAGTATGATGACCGACATATTTATATGCCGGACGGATTATCTTACCGGCATTGAGCAGTTCTTCCAGTCGGTGGGCACTCCAACCGGCAATACGGGCGATCGCAAAGATCGGTGTGAACAGTTCTTCCGGGATTCCAAGCATGGTATAGACAAATCCACTGTAAAATCAACATTGGCACAGACTGGCTTGAACATTTTGCGGTGAGTCATGATCTCCTCTTTGGCAAGACGCTCTACACGGTCATACAAAGCAAATTCATTTTCCAGTCCTTTTTCTTTGGCAAGTTTTTCAGCGAAACTTTTCAGAAGCTTTTCTCTTGGATCGGATAAAGTATAAACTGCATGTCCCATACCATAGATCAGTCCTGAATGGTCGAAAGCCTCTTTATTCAGAATCTTGCGGAGATAAAGCCGGATTTCGTCTTCATTATCCCAGTCCTTTACAGAAGCTTTAATATCGTCAAACATTTTCTGGGCTTTCAGGTTTGCACCACCATGTCTTGGTCCTTTCAGTGAACCGATGGATGCAGCAGTCGAGGAATAAGTATCAGTACCGGAAGAGGTAACAACGTGTGTCGTGAAAGTTGAGTTGTTACCACCACCATGCTCTGCATGAAGAACAAGGGCGATATCGAGAACTTTTGCCTCCAGCTCGGTATACTGTCCATTTGGACGGAGCATCAGGAGAAGATTTTCCGCAAGTGAGCGTCCTTTTTCAGGATTACGGATGAGAAGTGTTTCATCTTTGCGGAAATGTCTGTATGCATGGTAAGAATATACAGCGATCAGCGGCATTTTTGCAATCAGCTCTAATGACTGACGAAGTACATTTTCAGGAGAAATATCTTCCGGATTGTCATCATATGTATAGAGAGCCAGAACACAACGCTGCATGGCATTCATGATATTTTCGTTGGATGCTTTCATGACAACATCACGGACAAAACGTCCCTTAATGACTCCAGTTCAAACATAATTCCAAGGAAACGTTTTAATTCTTCTTCTTTTTGGAAGACGACCAAATAAAAAGAAGGAAAATAGTTTCTTCAAATCCAAATTTCTTGCTTCCAAGACCATGAACAAGATCATTAACATTGATTCCCTGATAATAAAGACTGCCTTCTGCAGGAATCTTCCGTCCGTTGATGACATCGAATCCACAGACATCGGACACTTCTGTCAGTCCGGTCAGGACACCTTTACCATTAGAATCACGAAGTCCACGCTTTACATCGTATTCTTCATAGAGATTCGGATCAATTCTGTGGGTATTCAGCAGAACCTGTTCCAGATAATCCAATTCATTTTTAAGCTGCTGTTATTTGCGATCAAAGTTTCTTCTAAAGCCATAATAGAAATCTCACCTCTCGTTGTTATACCATTTGTAAATCTGTGATGTGGCGGCAGATTTTGTCGTCCTGACAGTTACACATGATTTTATTATAAACAGAAATCCTCAGTTTTGCAAGAAGTAATGGTCGATTCTTGCAAAAACTGAGGATTTATCTATTGTATCAGTACAGAAATGAATATTTTGTTTTGCTGTAAGTCAATTATCAGTAAAATTCATTTTTATTTTGATGTTGCAATAATTTTTTCGGCATACTCAAGTGCAGCACGAATATTCGGACAGAAATTTTCTTTGCCAACGAGATCAACAAAGCCGGATTTTACCATAACTTTCATAGGCTGCTCATTTACATGGGAGAAGACGAGGGTAATTCCTTTGGATTCGCAGACTTTTGTCAGATTCTGCAATGCATTTAGTGCAGTACTGTCAAGGGCAGGCACGCTTCTCATACGAAGGATGAGGCAGGTTGTAAAGTCTTTGACAACGATATGTTCAATGGCATCGGCGGCACCAAAGAACAGTGGTCCGGTGATCTCGTAAACACGGATCTGAAGGGGAAGACGGCGGAGGTGTTCATCCACATCCGAGTATCATCATCCACATAAGTCCAACTGTCTGCATGGGTTTCTTCGCTCATACGTTTGATGAAAAGCAGACAGGCAAGCACCATACCGATCTCGATAGCAACGACCAGATCAAATACGACCGTGAGGATAAATGTTGTAAAGTAATACAATGATGTCACTTTTTGGAGCGGTACTGATCAGATGAACAAAAGTACGCCACTGGCACATATTGTAAGCAACAACAAAGAGGATTGCTGCAATCGTCGGCATTGGGATCATTCCTGCAAATGGCATCAGAACCACAAGAACGATGACCAGTGTAATGGAGTGTGCTATTCCTGCAATCGGGGTACGACCTCCGTTTTTGATATTTGCTGCGGTACGTGCGATCGCTCCGGTAGCCGGGATTCCACCGAAAAAAGCAGAGGCAATATTTCCCGCACCCTGAGCGACCAGTTCCATATCGGAGCGGTGCTTTCCGTTAATCATACCGTCGGCAACTACACAGGAGAGCAGTGATTCGATTGCGGCAAGTACGGCGATGGTAAATGCATTTGGAAGTGCATCTCCGATCATGGAAAGGTTCATGGATGGAATATGAAGAGTTGGCAGGGAGTTGCTGATTGTATAAAGATTACCGATCGTGGCAACTTTTAATGGAAGAAATTTTACCATCAGGATACCAACAATGACTGCCGGGAGTGAGCCAGGAACTTTTTTCAGTACATAGGAGCGAGGATCAAAATGGCGAGGCTGACTCCGCCAACAATCAATGCATCAAGGCTGAATGTAGAAAAGTTTTCAAAGAAAGCCTTTAGTTTCTCTGTGGTCTCGATCGGTTTGACTCCGTCTGGGTAAGAAATACCGAAGAAGTCTTTTAACTGTCCGATCACGATTGTCACCGCAATACCGGAAGTAAAACCCGTTGTAATCGTATAAGGAATAAATTTGATCAGACTTCCAAAGTGGCAAAGTCCCATAAGGATCAGAAAAACTCCTGCAAGGATGGTTGCAATGATCAGTCCGTCCATTCCGTTTTTGGCAACGATCCCTGCGACAATGGTTGCAAAAGCAGCGGTTGGTCCGGCAATCTGTACGCTGCTGCCACCAAGTGCTGAGATGACAAATCCGGCAACAATGGCGGTAAAATACCGGCTTCCGGTCCGACACCGGAGGCAAGTGCAAGTGCGATGGAAAGTGGAAGTGCTATAATCGCAACAATAATTCCCGCAGTTACGTCTTTGACGAACTGGGAACGGTTATAATTTTCAAGGATGTAAGTAACATTGGTTTTAATTGATTCATTTGTTTATTCCTTCTTTAGATTCTCATTTTCAGATAAAAACCACAAGGTAAAAAGTATACCATATTCAAATATCGTTGGAAATGTGAGGAAATATAAAAAACTGCACTAAATCAGATACAATATGGAAAAAGAAGGAATTGCGAAAGCAGAGGGGATGGTATATATTTTAATAAGACAGGATTGTGGAGGTGTATGTGCGTGAGCAATCCACAGAAATCATCGTTGCGGATTTTGTCCCAACGTATTCTGATTAAGAATAGAAACTGGCAATGAAGGAGGAGTGGGAATGGGAAGATATGTCATGGCACTTGATGCCGGCACAAC
>VOFB01000891.1_pt1 | contig 40000 bp, 47 predicted proteins | sample 5384141 | NCBI WGS metagenome assembly VOFB01 (sample SAMN12384721, study PRJNA508395) | human gut metagenome | isolation source: healthy gut A | host: Homo sapiens
GACCGCTGTGTACTCTGCTGTCACCGTGATGGCACCTTCTGACATGTTGATCACACTTTTCAAAGAAAACCTTTCGTACTGTGCCTGGCCGCCAAAAAGATACGCCATATAGGAATACACGATAAATGGGATAAATACCACTGACATCCTCTTATGGATAAATTGGGAAAGTAACAGCGCCGTTCCGGCAAGCATCCCCCCCGCCAGCATGTTGACGAACCAGTAGATCAGCATGTAGATCCATGGAGCCGTATAATAAAACTGCGAAAACATATTTCTGTCCATTATGAAGCTACGTTGGGCTCTCTGGTACAATTCCGCACACGGATACTTTGTCGCACACAGTACAAACGACAGCGCTAACGGTAATAACACTGCAACGGCACCGCTGACATATGCTGCGATGTATTTTGCCAAAAAATATCTTCTCTTACTCTGTCTTACCAGAATGTTTCTGGTATAATGCAGCTGCTCATCACGTACCAGGCTTGTTCCAAACGGCAGCACGGCGAGGATCGGGAACAAAATATAATAAATCCCGTTATACGGTAGGAACATATTGTCTCCGATATATTTTTCAAATGCTATATACGGATAATACGTCACATCATGCTGTTCCAACATCATTTTCCGTATCTCCGCAAAGTGCCTGTCCATCTGCAGCGAACTATATAAGTTACCGGCAGCCAGGATAACCGCCACTAAAACTACAACTAACATCCCACGACTACGAAATGCTCTTCTTAATTCCGTTTCGATCATAATTCTTTCCTCTCTATTCTTTAAACAGCAGATCCCTGCGCTTAAACAGTATTGTTCCGATGACAATGCATACAATGATCCCTGCTATGGAGCACCGCAGATTGCCAATATACCCGATCGGCGTCTTCAGCATACGGACCGGGATTCCCCAATTGCCCCACAGGAAAACACTCTGTTTATACGCCGAAATTCCCTGTATCACCAACAACAGTATGATTGCCACTGCCGGCGACCAGACTACTTCTAACAGCATCTGTAACAGACACAGAAACATCATCACAGCAACCGGAATAAACAGAACCACGGCACACACATCTGCCGTCTTCCAGTTTAAGAATCCTTCCACCGACGTGGTGACGAGACGCTTGGTCAGATGCATTTTCATCGGGATACCGCGCCATGCAAAGATAAGAAACATCGGTATGTAATAGATCACATAGGCAAGCAGTGTGCTGAACATACACCAGACACATTTTGACAGCCACCAGCCAGCACGTGACCGGCTCTTCACGATCATGACACTGCCATGCTCTTCCAGATCCCCGGATGTATATCCGTTTACCACCAGAAGCATAAATGCCTGCATGATCAGCCATATCGTCGGAAAATTGTATGAATGCAGTGTATTTGGCTGATAAGGCTGTGTTCCTGCCGTCATGATCAGCCAGTGATCCAATAAGGTTCCCGGATTACGCTATAATAATTCAACACCTGTCTCACGGCATCTGCCACTCCAAGCAGCAGCGGAAGCAGGTAATATCCAAAACGTCTGACGGTACCATAACGCAGATCGTACTTCAACATCCTTCCAAACTTCATGCTGCCCCTCCATTCTCCTGTCCCTCGATCCTTCCATCGCGCAGATGCACGATCTCATCTGCAAGCAGGTTCATCTCTTCCTTGTCATGACATGCCACGATAATGATCCGTTTCTCATTCTTCAGGGACAGAATAAGGCTTCGTATCTCTTCCACACCTTCTCCGTCGATCGCATTGATCGGCTCATCCAGCAGAATGATGTCCGGACTCCCAAGGATTGCTGCAGCTATGCCAAGCCTCTGTTTCATACCGAGAGAATACTTCTCTACCTTTTTGTGTCCGGCATCTTCCAGTCCCACATCACGGATCAGCTGCCGGATCTCCTCTTCAGGCACTCCGCCCTGCATCTTTGCCAAAAGTTTTAAATTCTGGGAAGCATCATATTCCGGAAGAAGCGACGGATTTTCTAACAATAATCCAATACTTCTCGGAATCGATATATTTTTATGCAGCTGCTCACCATTGATCACGATCCGTCCGCTTGTCGGACGGATCAGTCCGGATATCGCCCGCATCAGCATGGTCTTGCCGGAGCCGTTCTTACCTTGAAGGCCATACACTGTTCCGCCTTTCATTTCCAGACAGATATCCTTTAGTACGGTGGCGTCTTTGATCTTCTTTGTCACGTGTTCGATTGATATATTCATACTTTCTTATCCCCTTTATCATTATTTCCTGTTATCTGTTCCTTATTTCTTCTTGATCTGCGAACTTTTTACCAGTATGTTGACTGCCTTTCCGAGCACACCCGCCCGTGGATCCAGCTTATCCGGATCCGAAATACCATCGCCTCTGCCGCACAGCCGCACATAAAAGTCCGTCTTGTCAATGTCCCAGTACTTCTTATGGCAATATGTCAGTTTTCCGGTAACACACGTTACCTCTTCTCCCGGCTTGAGCTGAATGACATCCGGATCAAACTCTATCTTTTTACTACAGGTAAAATATGTATTATCCCCTTCATATACATACCTGCCATCTTTCATATAATTTCCCGTCGCCGGTACGGAAGCACGGATCCGTTTTGCCGTGTCAGAATAATTTTTGATCCTGCACTTGATAAACATCATATAACATGTGCCTGCACCGCCCTTTAGCTCAGGGTCACTTGGCTGCACGTTTCCCTTCGAATCCACTAACTCCGGATAATACAGACCTTTCCGTTTATACTCTTTATAGCGTTTAACATTTGTGGTATACGCAAACTCTTCGATCCGATATCCCACTTCCTCATAAATGCACTCCTGATCCATGTCAAGGATGGAACCCTCCGGTGTATCCTTTTTCCTGGCTTTCTGTTGTTTTTGTGCAGATTTAGAGGAAGTACCTGCCTTATATGTAATGTTCGAAAGACTGATCTCACGGATGTCCGGATACGATGTCAGTACGATAGAAAACGGCAGCTTCTGCAGATCACGAAAATGAGCATCGGAAAACGATATTTCATACAGTTCATACGGCAGCATTACCGGCACCTCTACGCCCGGTGCAATGGCGAGCATACAGGACTCAATGTGATTGATCTCACAAAACATCTCTGTGGACAGGGCATTGCTATACGCCGGGGATTTAATAACGATATCTGCGAGATTCAAATACTGCGTATGCTCTGAACTGTTTTTGATCCGCATCTTTACCAAAAGCACTTTCAGACGTCCCGGCTCTCCTTTTGCAACATCTCCGTCAACATCCAACATGGGTTCAATGACCGGATACTGCTCCTTGATCTTGGAATAGTCGCAAATCGTATTCTTCAGTACCGTATACTCTGTTCCGTTTATGGTCTGTGGCTTCCTGTCGCTGAATGTTGTCACTTTCAGCCGGTCATTCTCTCTGTTCACCTGATCAAACGAATATATCCCATAGCACAGCGCTGCACCAATACACAGTAAGATCAGATTTCATTCTTTTCATTCCGTTCCTCCATCCTGAATCATCCCCTCAAGTTCCCCTCAATTAAAAACTGCTCTCTTACTTAAAGACAACGTAAGAACTATTTGCGGTGCTGTCCGGACTCCACACTCCCTGGGTAGCCTTTTCCTTGCCGGAATTGATATACAGGCGGGCGCGGTTACAGCCATCCTCACGTACTGAATTGGTAATGATACCATGTATCCCTAATGGGATCACGACCTCGCCACTGCAGTCGCGCAGATTGGTCCGATTACATGTAGCACTGTTATAATAACTTCCCTTTACAATCGTGTACGTGGCGGCATATTTTTTCGGACAGCAATACACCTTTGATGTATTCTTTTTTTCTCTCCATCTCGTATAACATGGATCTTCGTCCAAGCCCTTGACGTACGAATACTCCTCATCCTTAACGTTGCCGGCTGCCGATGCTATCGGACTGGTTGACAGCATGCTGACCGCTGTAATACTCAATACAATGCCGTAACTTAACAGTTTTGTTTTATTGAATCTCATATTTTCCTCCATTTCTCATGCAGAAACTTTATATTTTCTGCAGTATCGTGTACTTCCATAGCATACACAGACCTAATATGCTATAATTATCGTATGTTGTTTTAATCTGCGGTACAGAGGGTCTGTTCTCAAGTACTGCAGATTTCTTGGCGTAATAGCAATACGCCCATGTAGATTTCTAAATCTACTCCCCTGTGTGATGCCGTAACTCTTCTGGCAACATTGGCTCATAACATCTGCCTCGACAAGGCATAGTTGCAAAAATATTAGCCATAAACGCTGCAAGCATCAACATTCCTGTGGCTAATTTTGAACTCAAAATTCCTTTCATACCTTACAATCCTCCTTTCCCTAATTTCACATTGCCACTATAGCATCCGCATTATCCGGTTTCAATAACTTGGCGTTGAATTGCGTTTTTTGGCATTGAATAGTTTTTTTAATATTGACTTTTCTATTACAGTGGCTATATTTTAAGAATATAATGAACTTACAACCATTTTCGTATGCTCCACATTATACCCACAGGAAGGATGTTAAAAATGATTCACAGATTATCAGAACTATTGACACAGTATTTTATGAAATATGGACAAGCTACAGACAAAGCAGAAGTATATATATACGGCATTGAATGTTTTATCAGTGAATTTATTGGCAATTTATTATTATTAATTGTAGCGATACTTTGGCACCAGATCTCAGCTATGATCATATGGACGCTCAGCTTTCTCTTGATACGAACACAACTTGGAGGATTCCATTGTAAGACACACTTTAGCTGCCTGTGTCTAAGCACCAGCATTGGCATATTTTCCTTATTGATCAACAGATTTTGGCTGTATCATCCCTCTTTCTGTATCCCCACATATATTGCCTGCCTGTTCATGATCTACCACTTTGCTCCTATCAAGCATCCAAACCATCCGTTATCTGCTAATCAGATCCAACATGCCAGAGCGAAGTGCCTACGTAATTTTTTTGTTCTATCCGTACTCAGTGTAATATTATACCTTTGCCATTTCCCTTATTATAGCTCCATCTGCTCTGGCATTATCAGTTCCTGTATTTTAGCGCTCATGAGCCTCAAAAAACAGTTTCCTATTAAAACTGATATGTTAATATTATGATTCCCATAATTCACAGTCACAGTCCCAAATTCATCGCCGTCAATTGACTTATGTAAATACATATGCTAATATGACCTAGCGAACACTGAGTACACATCTTCGTAGTTTTCTTCGAATTCGATCATGCTCAGAAAACGTACGTAATTTTATAGTTATTACATATATAAGATATAGTTAAGGAGTACTAATTTATGATAGAAACTATTTGGGAAATAATGGTAAATCTATTAGAGAGTACAATATTTATCCTATTCTTCACACGAATATTTTCCGTACGTTCGATATACACATCTTATCGACACTTTGGAATTTTCGGTGCTATTATTATAGAAACGGCTATCACGTGTTTTTGTAATATAAATAATATGAACTATGGTTTTGTTCAACTATTGTTGTTATTATTTGATTTGCTATTACTCCTCGCCTTATTTGATGGCTCACTTGCTAAAAAGGTGTATGTATCCATACTCCCTACGTTGATCAGTTTGATTGCAGATAAGCTTTCCTTTTCATTATGTGATCAACTATTTGCATCGACACTACGCTCATTTGATCTAGGGGGTGATCACCGTTATTGTTCTACTTTCGTGTATTTACTAATATGTGCTTTATTTTGTATATTGTTTGCAAAATTAATGAAAGCAGACTTAATGATGTCCTCTTTTTTTATACGCTGCAACATATATAACCAGTATACTTGGCGTGATCTGTTGCAATATATTATTAGATATCCTGATCACTTATGAAAAAATATCCCACAAAATATATTTTTTTCGTCTTCAGGGAATCAGCTTTAGTGTCATGATAATAATCCTGTTTATGATTCTATTGATCTTCCAGATCAGTGCTACTAATAAACGAAATGCAGATCTAGTACAAAAGCAACATCAAGAACAAACTGTATTAGCTGAATTGCAGCATGCCAAAGAAACTGCAGATGGAATACGGGCATGGAAGCATGACTACAAAAATCATCTGTTGACTCTAAAGGGGCTCGCCGCCAATCATAAAGATTCACAGATCACACAATACATACAATCCTTGCAGGACAATCTCCCGGATTATCTAAATGATGTAAATACAGGAGTGGCAAGTATTGATGCTATTGTGTCCGGCAAGATACGTTATGCCAGATCACAACATATTGAATTAAAGCATTCCCTATTGGTCAACGATAAAATGCCCTTATCTGATCTGCAATTAACAACGATTTTAGGCAATCTATTAGATAATGCTATTGAAGCATGTATACGACTGCAACATCAGGATCCCGCAGCACAACCATCTATTGTGCTATCCATGAAACCTTTCCGTGCCGCTCTGCAGATCATTGTGCAGAACACATCAACAGGTGAATATTTAACCGATAAAGATCATGCACTGCGAACCAGCAAAGCAGATACAAGTCAGCATGGTTTTGGACTACTCAATGTGCAAAAAAACTGTAGAAGCTGCAAATGGGATTATAGACATCACAAAAAATTCCACTTCTTTTTGTGTGACTATTTTAATCCCGGAGAAATAGGAGAACGTATATGAAACCAGATTTAAACATAGCAATGATCGAGGATTCTCCCGCTCACTGCCAACAATTACAAACCACCTTAAACCAATGGGCCAAAGAGCAATTTGTTACATTACATACATCCGTTTTTACAGATTGCGCTTCGTGCACTCTTGATAAGATGCTTTCTTTTGATGTTATTTTTTAGATATCGAACTGCCGGATGGCTCCGGATTAACACTTGCTCAATCTCTTCGCAATGCTAATTATCTTGGTACGATCATTATACTATCTGCCCACGAGGATTATGCACTGCAGGGATATCGCGTACGTGCCTTTATTATATTGTCAAACCTGTCACATTACTAGAGATAACATTCGCATTATCACCGGTGATCACACAGCTTATGGATGACTGTTATACCATTTCCATATCCAAACACGAAACAAAACAGATAAAATACTCTGACATTATAGCCTTTCGCTGTATCAAATCTTCCCATTATATTGCCATTGATACAATAACAGATTTGTATCGGCAGCGATCAACTATCAACACGCTGTGTGATGCTCTTCCTGATTATTTTCTTCAAACCAACCGTTCTACTATTATGAATATCAATCACATACAGAGTATCTCCCAAAAAAGATATCACTGGAAGTAATGATCTGATCTATCCTTTATCTATAGAATATGCGGATGATGTAAAAAAAACGTTGGATCCGATCTTCGAATCCCTATATTAACTGATCAGTCTCCCGGATGAAACTTTCCATTAACTGTACAATGGGTTTTGTCTGTATATTGTTTCTGCGTAGATCCCTTGAATACCGGAAGATACCGTTTTGGTTTCGCTGTATTGTAAAACAACGGATCGTAGCATTTTCCATTCACGACTGCCCACACATGCGTTCCCGAAAAACGATCACTTGTGTCCTGCGCAATAACAACACGCTTATAGCCAAGTTCCGAAGCCAAAAAAGCAAATCCAACGGACAATGTACGGCAGTCTCCGGTTTGAAAACGGTATAACGCATCTGCAGATTTCGATGTCCATCCTTTCTTACCATCACATTTTCGTTCGGGTAATCATAATTTTTCACAACCCACATAAAACATTTGTCCAACTTTTTTGGACTGGGACATCGCTTTTTTGCGATGCTGCTTCTGAACACATTCACGAATGATCACACGCGCATGTTCCCTGGCAACCGCTTCCTTACGCTGCTGTTTTGTCAGTTTCTTACCAGATGGCGCATAACAGGTATGCTTATTCCGATAATAAGCAACACTGCCATCCAGATTCATAAAATACTGTGTTCCCTTTTTTGCTATAGTCTCTGCTATACATATAGCCATGATCAATATAGTAGTATTTTCCACTAATACGGTAGATCCCGCGTTTCACTGCCAGTAAGCCCCTGGCATCAAAGGAAAATCCTCGCGCCATACCATTTTGCACGAGTTGACCATTCTTTTTAGTAAAGATAATTTTGAATCGCTTAGATCGGCATAAACCAATATCATTTACTTTACCAATACGATAATATTTATTGCCGATACGGACATGCCACCCTGCCACCGTCTGTCCATGACGATCGGTCAAATACCGTTTGCCATCCTCTTCATTTTGCTCAATGCGGTAACGCTCACCATCTTCCGACACAGTCTGTGCCGAAACCTTCGCTGTATTTCTACCACTTAACAGCATCATAATTGCTGCTGCCCCAAACGTGATCTTTATTATTTTTTTCTTGGCTGACATATCTTCCTCCATAGCGTCATTTTTATTGTTGCGTATCCATTTCTTTTACCGTGACAATATCATCCAACTGATAACAAAATCCCGGTGCAGATGCTTTCGCATTTTCTTGATATTCTTTGGTCAGATCTATCTTGTCGGAAGGATTCAACGGATTTACCCCCGTATATTTGCCATAGAACACCTTGATCTGTCCTTTGGCGAATCCATCAATCGCGCGTTTCACAGCCTTCCTGGTCCCGGGCGCTGCAATTACTTCATTCAACTCCAGCATTTGTACCCAATTGTCTGCAAGTCCGCCCCACGCATCATTCTTTTCTTTTTGTACATCCAGTTCACTTTCAATCTTTTTGCCATCCAATACCGCTTGAATCACTGCGGATTCATAAGGCTCCCAATTGACTTTGCAACCGATCAGAGATGTTGTAGGTGCCACGCTGGTCATGCCTTGATTGTAACCGACATGATACACTTCATATTTGTCGGTCTGGCTCATCTCCTCACAGGCAACTGCCGGCCCTGTGGTATCTGAGTGCTGCGATATGATCACACAGCCATCTTCTATCAACAACTTTGCAATCTCCTTTTCATACGAATAACTACTCCATGTATTTGCATAGCAGACCGTCATAACTGTCTCGGGAACGACGGAACGTGCCCCCAGCAAAAAAGCCGTATATCCCGATATTACTTCCGCATAAGCATAAGCTCCAACATAACCAATCTTAGCATCTTGCGGTGTAATCTTACCTTCTGAGATCATTTCCTGCAATTTCATGCCAGCCACAATTCCAGCAATATATCTTCCCTGATATACTGCTCCCATGTAAGTATGGTAATTAGAAACAATGGGATTCTGATTCGCATTGTCCCCTGTTGCCTGACAAAATTGTATTTCCGGATATTTCTTAGCTACTTCTTTCGTTGTCTTACCATATCCATAACTGGTCGCAAAGATAACATCACATTTTTCTTTTGCCAATTCAACAAGCGGTTCCTCTACTGCATTTTCAGGTACATTAAATTTCTCTACGACCTGCACCTTATCACCAAACTGATTTTCAATGCTTTTTGTGCCCGAATAAAATTGTACACATAAGGATTACTTTCGTCCCCAATATAGACAAAACCAACTTTTATCGATTCCTTTACCTGACTTTTTTTGTACAACACAATGCCATACACCCGCTAAAGCCAACTACCAAAATACAAGTGATCAATGCTGCCATTTTTGTTTCTTCATGCTTCTCCCCCCTCGTATCTCTTCGACGGATCGATAATGCCCTCTTCTATCAGCGAGATCATAATTTTAACGATATTGGGATCAAATTGTGTTCCACTTCCCTTGTGAAGTTCTGATAACACATAATCCATATCCATCTTTTGCCGATACACACGATTCGAGGTCATTGCATCAAACGCATCGGCAATCCCAATAATTCTCGCATTTAATGGAATTTCCTCTCCTTTCAGCCCCTTGGCATATCCTTTGCCATCATAACGTTCATGGTGATATCTGGCGCCATCCGCCACATCCTGCACAATTGTGAAATCTTTTAGTATATCACCACCGATCAACACATGACTCTTCATGATCTCATACTCCTCGTCCGTCAATCGTGACGGCTTATTAAGTACGGCATCCGGTATACCGATCTTTCCAATATCATGCAGCAATGCGATCTTACGCAAAGCTTCACATCGTTCTTTGCTCCAGCCCATCCGCTTTGCAATTAGCACGGAATATTCTGCAACGCGCTCCGAATGCTGGCTTGTATTCTCATCTCTGGCATCGACAGTTTTTGCAATGGCAAGAATCGTCTCATTACCCATCTGCGCCTGTTTTTTGGCTAATTCAATCTCGCGATTCTGTCGCTCGATCACACGGTTGCTTTGCAGTCTCGTGATCAGCCATGTAAGGTACATAATGATCATAACCGCAATAATAATATAATATGCCTTAAACCACCACGTCTCCCAAAAGCGTTCCGGCTTTTCGATGGAATACGAACTGCTTTCGATCTCTTTCGTCCCGGTATAATCCAATATGGAGATTACAAACGTATAGGTTCCAGACGGCAGGTTCGTATAAACGATCGTCCCAAGTTCACTTTGTCGGACAATATTCTTTTTTGTGCTCAAATCCTTTCAAATAATAACTAATGTATGGATCTTCTTTGGTGTAATTCATAAGAATCGGTGTGATCTCAATCTTATCCGCCGACTCTCCGATCGATGTCGTTTCGCTTTTACTGATATAATATTTGGTTCCATCTACCGTAATGTCATTGAGCCACATACGATAAATGGTTTTATTTTTATTATACTGTTCAATATTTACCACATACACTCCACTATTACAGGACAAATAATAGTTACCTTTATCATCGATATAATTCCAAGCGTTAGCAGTAAGTGAACCATCCAGTCCTCTTTTGCCATCGAGCAATTCATACGTGTATTTTTCATTTTGGATCAAACTGTCCTGAGTAACTATGTAAATACCTGCACTGCCTAGTATCCATACTTTACCATCGCTGTTTACCATTGCATCGTAGTTGTTCGAGTACGGAAAACCGGACAGGCTTCTGCATTCCAGCTTATCATTCATATAGCATAATCCGTTGCTGGTAATAATCAAATATCCTTTATCAAGCGCAACAATGCGCAAAATAACATCGGAAGTAAGTCCCGCTTTCATTGAAACCGTACGCTGTACCTTATTATTACGGATCACAGCAATACCACTTCCGTCACTTCCTGCTAAAATAGTTCCATCCGAACACTGCAGCATACACAATATCTGAGGATTGCCTAAGCCGTCCTCCTCGCCGATCGTTGCCACTACTTTCCCATTTCGAATAAAATCTATTCCTGTATTTTCAGATGCTGCCATCGTCCCATCTTTCAGCTCCATCACTGTTCGAAAGCGATTGCTGATGGTTCCTTTATTCGGTCCGTATTCTGTGATCTGCAGAGATGGTGTCACTTCGAGTATCCCCTCCTCTCCGGAGATAGCGATCCAAAGATGACCGGCAGAATCTACTGTCATGCAGCGGATCCTTCGTCCTCGAAGCTTGCGTGTCAATTTATTGTCACTCACACACTGTTGCTTTTCATCAATGATCTGCAGTCCATCGTCCGTTCCAATGTATATGCAGTCCTGCCATTTTGTCACTGTATTAACAACACGTTTCTCCAATGAATACTGTCGAAAAAGATCCGTGAAGCAGGTTTTAGACAACTTGAGAAGCCCCAGGCGAGAAGATGTAAACCAAAGATTTCCCTGATAATCCATCGTCATATTGTCAATAGAACTGTTGAACGTATTCGTATCAAACGTATGAAACTTCTCTCTTTGCAAATAGCCAATACCACTTCCACTGCATACCCAATAGTTTCCCTGATCGTCCGAAGCAATACTGCTTATCTGTTGAAGATTTCCCGTTGTATAGCGTTTTATTGTTCGATATTTTCCATTAGTTTTACGGAGACGATACATTTCATTTGTCGTTGTTCCGACCAGCAGATCCCCATTGTCCATATACTTACAGCAAGTATAAAATGTTTCTGCATTGCCGGTTTTTAACGTGAACGTCTCCTTGATCATCTGATTGTTGATAATGAATAATTGTCCTGAATTATTGACAACGGCAACATCGCCAGCCTTGCCTATTGCTATAGAACGTGCATACATGATTTCCTGTAAGGTTTTGCGCACCTTCAGGCCATTACTGATCGTTACGATACTTAATGCATCCGAAGTACCTATGTAATAATTTCCCTGCTCATCTTCGGCAATACAGCGGATTGAGTTGGATGCAAGATCATTCTGCACCGTCAATATGTTACTGATTTTATCTCGAACATAGATCGATACACCATTGTCATTGGTTCCGATCCATAAACGACCTTCCTCATCCTCAAACAAGCAATTTACATTTTTGACATCCTTCATATCGGACATCGTATCAAACGTAGACCCATCAAAACGATACAGCCCTGAATAAGTTCCGATCCACAAATATCCATCTTTGGTTTCTACAATATCATTTGCCTCACCACCGATCAGGCCATTCTCGCCATTATATACTGTCTGTGAATACGTTGATGTGTATTTATCACCGGCTGTTGCTGCAACGCACTTCTGTCCACTGCCAAGTAACGCCGCTGTAACGACAATACCGATCATTAAGGCACCTGAAGATTTCCGCTCTGCATTGCACTCGAAACGATCGCCCTTGATGATACCCAATATACCAAATATGATGCATACCGTAACCACTTTATCCGGAAAGTCCACGAGAAGCTCGGATAACACAGAGGCGATCACGACCGGAATACGATAATACCGGAACATATCAAATAAAGCATCCCCCCACAGGTTGCCGTTATACCCTTGAAAAAATATCAAGTTAAATGGTGTAGAGACAACGACTGCAACGACCGAAACAAGTGCACTGGTCGTAAAGACACCAAACCAGTCACGTATCATATGTCTGCGCATACAGATTCCCATAACGATTGCAATCGCAACGCTGGTAACTGCATACGCATAACTGGTGACATTTCTCATTCCGTACAGAATGTTATTCGTTACACCACATAAAGCGCCAAAAAAAGGGCCAAGTAAACACGCTGACATCCCCGTGCCGATGGAATCCATCCACAACGGCAATTGCCAATCTGCTGCCAATACCTTTCCCATGTAATTTATCCCGATGCAAACAAGCATAATTATGCACGTATTGCTGACCGATCGTATTTTCTTTGTCATATTCCCTCCCATTTCGTCCCATGCAAACATTACAGCATTTGTAACACTGTATTCCCGAATACCAAACTTCCGGCATTTCGTTTATGAGACCACGCGTATCACTATAATCTTGCCTATTATATCACGTAGCCTAAAACAAGTAAATGCTATCGCGGTTAATTTTTGTAAGATTATGTCTCCAAAATGCTTAGAAACAACTACCGCATTTTCAAATCTCATGTTCTTGTTGAAATATTCTGCGATAGGCGCTTGGTGTCACACCATGTCTTTCCCTAAAATACTGAGTAAAGCGACTTTGTGAACCAAATGCACAATGTTCACTGATCTCGCCGATAGACTTATCGGTATACTTCAAAAAAAATACTCACTTGCTTCAATTTTTTCATTGATAATATATTGCTTCAGCGAAATCCCCTCCTGCTTGCGAAAACGATCGGATAAATAATTCGGTGTGACGTCAAACTCTTTTGCAATGTCTGTCACTTGAAGTTTATCCATAATATGCAGATAAATATAATTTCTGACCTGAGAAGTTAATACATCTTCACAATTTTTTCGCTGCAGATCGCGTACCTCACGCGCAAAGATAAATTCTGCCTCTCTGGTCGCCTTCTCAACTTCCAGTGGCTCCTGCAGATTATCCTCTACATTGCGTAAAAGCTATCACACATAGACAAGGCTTTTTCCGGGGTGACTCCTCCCTGAATGGCGCTTCGAGACGCACTGCTGATCACCCATATAGCTATATTTTTGTAGTGTCTTAGTACATCCTTGGAAACATTTCCGATCTCTCCTCCATAAGATTCATTAATACTTTCTTCCAACGCCTGCAGATCTCCTCTGCGAATGCTCTCCTGCTCACGGCGCTCCTGTCGGATCGGATTGTGCGCTTTACGCCTCTCCTGATAATGCAGCATATCATTTGTCAGATGCTTTGCAATACTGGCATCCGGCTCCTCCAATACATTCAGAATACATTTCCCGGCATTTCCTGTCCGGTAATGGATTTCCAACAAAGCTCTATGATCGCGCGAAATTCATCCTTTCCACAATAAGAAATGCCTATGGAATCATTGCCTACCGCATAATACACGCGTATCCTGCCTAACACAATATATTCCCCTACAGGCGATTGGATGACTGCGTATGCCACGCCCTTTCCATCCATTTTAATCTATGGTTTTTTTTTCCTTTTCCCTGAAACTCCCTTGGTGCAACCGGCTGACACACACCTTCCTCAAAGCTGTGTATCAGATTCCCTTCCCGGTCAAAGACATTGATGGGTCCATGCAATAATTTGTGTAGTCGCTCTAATAAGTAAATATCCATATTGTTTTCCCCGCCTTTCTATAATGCGCTTTTCTCTCACTCAACTTGTCTTCGAATGGCTTCCTCCACTCGTTTGACCTCAGCATAAAATTCTCTTGCAGACCATAATTTGCAGCCTTGCCCGCGGATGATCAGCTGCTCCAGCCCATCCGAAGTTGCCACAGTTACATCATGTTCCCGCCCCATGTTATGAGCAAGTTTTTCGATATATTGATCTGCTGTTTCCGCCTCCTTCGTATATACCACATGTATATTGTGATAATCCAGCATCTGACCAATACCGCCTTTTACCTTATAAGCATCAAATACAAGGATCAGTGTCATCCCCATATAAGCTTGATAATTACATAAAATATCCATCAGGCGGTCTCTGGCTGCGTCAATATTATCCTTTGCCAGCTCGTTCAGTTCGTCCCATGCAAACACTATATTATAGCCATCCACCAGCAGATACTTTTCCACCGAACGCTTGTAAGCGACAGGTCCACGACTGTCTGTGGACGAAACAACACGTTTTCGCTGTCTGATCCAATTTTTCTTCTGATTGCGGTTTGCGCCACCCGCTTGTCCAAGAATAGAACGAATCTCTTCTTCTCCCATCGAGTATTCCGTATCATACCGCCTTCTGCGCCTCATTGCTGCTGTCATAGGCTCCGCATAGTCGTCTTCCGGTGACTGCTTACCTTCCAAAGAATACCCATTATCTACGTGTACATGATCTGCCACTTCATTCCAAGGAACGATATAGCCGGAACCATGTGCTGTAAACACAGAATCCGCTGTTGCCGCATAATCCAGATCCGGATCATAACCAATCTGTGCAACCACTTCTTCCGTATTGTGGCATGGTCGATATCCGCACAACTGACAGGACATCTTTCCTTTACCACCGGTATAAGCAGACAGATCCTTCTGATAGGAGCGTATTGTCGCAACCGGTGCTTCTCCGGCAAGAACTGCGTATTCTCCCGATGAATCCGGTGCATTCAGTTTCGCACTCATTCGCTCCATGTCCGTCATTGCCCGTCCCAACTGTTCGGTCGGCAGCTCCAAACGGAACGAATAGTACGGCTCCAGTAAGATCGTTTCTGCCTGTCTAAGTCCCTGCCTGACTGCACGGTAGGTCGCCTGTCTGAAATCGCCGCCCTCCGTATGCTTCACATGTGCTTTACCTGCAATAATGGAAATCCGCATATCCGTGATCTCTGATCCGGTAAGCACTCCGCGATGTTTCTTTTCCTGCAAATGAGTTAGGATCAAACGCTGCCAGTTTTTGCTCAGCATATCTTCGCTGCAATTCGTGTCAAACACCAGACCGGATTCCGGCTCACCGGGCTCCAACAACAAATGAACCTCTGCATAATGTCGTAATGGTTCAAAATGCCCCATACCGATAACCGGTGCCGCTATGGTTTCTTTGTAAACGATATTTCCCTCGCCAAAAGTGACATGCATACGATAACGATCAAATAACTGCTGCCTGATCACTTCGATCTGCACCTCGCCCATCACCTGTGCATGAAGTTCTTTGAGTGTTTCATCCCATATAATATGAAGCTCAGGTTCCTCCTCTTCAAGCTGCTTCAAGAGCGGAAGTGCACGTCTTACATCCCAGTCTGGTTCCAAAAAGATCCGATACGTCAAAACCGGCTCTAATATTGGAACCTCATCGTGTTCCATAAAGCCAAGCCCCTCTCCCGGATACGTATGGGACAAACCGGTAACCGCACAAATTTCTCCCGCTTTGGCTTCCTTTGCCGTCGTATATTTTTCTCCGGAATAGAACCGGATCTGATTGATCTTTTCGCTCCAGATCTGCTCTTCATCGCCGTCATCAGATTGCAGCTGCTTTTTGCCTTGTAATAACTGTCTCGCCTGCAGGCGTCCACCCGTCACTTTCAAATGTGTCAGTCGATTGCCCTGCTCATCTCTGGATATCTTGTATACTCTGGCGCCAAACTCATCTCCATACTGACCGGGCTCTGTATACTGCCACAATCCCTTTAGAAATGTTTCAACTCCCTGCATTTTTAGTGCAGAGCCAAAATAACATGGAAACAACTTCCGTTGTCTGATCAGCCGGATCACATCTGCATCTTCAAGTGTTCCATCCTGCAAAAAGCGTTCCAACAGATCCTCTTCACACATGGCTGCCGCTTCCATCACATTCTCAGGTTCTGCCATAAAATCAACACAGGCATCCGAAAGCTTTTTTCCTGTAGTTCCTGCATGATCCGACCACGATCCGTATCCGGCATATCCATTTTATTGATAAAAAGAAACACCGGAATATCGTAGTAAGCAAAAAGCTGCCATAACGTCTCGGTATGGCTTTGCACGCCATCAGCAGCACTAACGACTAATACTGCATAGTCCAGTACCTGCAATGCACGCTCCATTTCTGCCGAAAAATCTACATGTCCCGGTGTATCTAATAGCGTAACCGTTCCATCCTGCAGCGCAAAGCGCGCAGGCTTGGAAAAAATAGTGATGCCCCGGTCACGTTCCATATGATTGTTATCTAAAAAAGCGTTTTGATCGTCAACACGCCCTAATTGGCGGATCGACCCTGCCGTATACAAAAGTCCCTCCGACAGTGTCGTTTTACCCGCATCAACGTGCGCCAATATTCCTATGGTAATATGTTTCATATATATTCACTTTCTATCTGCGATCCTTCGCCGGTGTAATATCCCCGGTACTCTCGCTAATGATAAATCGTGGCCGTTCCTTGGTTTCCATGTAAATCTTACCAATGTACTCTCCAATAACGCCCAAACTAAGCAACTGCACACCGCCCAAAAATAAAATACAGCACAAAAGACTTGACCATCCACCAACAGTCATTCCGCATATCTTTTCAACGATCGTTGCAACAATAGCGATCAAACTGATCACGCAAACAATAAATCCCATACTGGTGATCATACTGATCGGTTTGACAGAAAAGCTGGTAATGCCATCAAACGCAAACGAAAGCATTTTTTTCAATGGATAATGGCTCTCTCCGGCAATTCTCTCAGCACGTTCATAGTAAACGCAGGAATAGCGAAAACCTACTAACGGCGCCATTCCACGTAAGAACAGATTAACCTCTTTGAACTGTGCTAATCCTTCCAGCGCTTCTTTACTCATCAAACGGTAATCTGCATGATTGTATACAACATCTGCGCCCATCGCCGCCATAACTTTATAAAAGCCCTGTGCCGTAGCACGCTTGAATACCGTATCTGTCTTTCTCTCGGAACGCACACCATAGACGATCTGTGATCCTCCCAAATACTCGTCCACCATCCGCGTCATCGCTGTCATATCATCCTGACCGTCACAGTCGATCGATATTGTAATATCTGCATATTGTTTTGCTGTCATCAGTCCTGCAAAAAGAGCATTCTGATGTCCACGATTACGTGACAAACATAAACCTTCGATCTGCTCTTCTTCCTCCGCATACTTGCTGATCAATTCCCAAGTAGCATCTTTGCTTCCATCATTTACAAACATGACACGGCTCTCTTCTGCAATCTTCCTTCTGAGATCATGCCACGCAGCGTCTGCAAAAATAATGGTTCTGTTTCCGGTAATACTTTTTCTTCATTGTAACAAGGAATTACAATGTATAAAATTGGTTTACTCGTCATGATATACCCCCTGTATTGTGTCTTTGTTTCTTTCATAGATCCCATGGATCATTTTCCTGCATAGCAACGTATAAGAATGCATACCTCGCTTCTCCATGACCCTTGGCAGTATTATATCAAATATTGTTTCAAAATGGCAACCTTGTCTGTCTGCTCCCAAGGAAGGTTTAAGGTGTTTCTTCCAAAATGTCCATATGCCGCAGTTTGGCGATAGATCGGTCTGCGCAGATCGAGCATCTTGATTATACCAGCCGGACGAAGATCAAAGTTATCACGGATGATCTCAACCAAACGGCTGTCGGATAATTTGCCGGTACCAAACGTATCTACCATAACAGAAGTCGGCTGTGCAACACCGATCGCATAGGAAAGCTGAATCTCACAACGGTCTGCAAGACCTGCCGCTACGATATTTTTAGCAACGTAACGTGCTGCATATGCAGCCGAACGATCTACCTTTGTGCAGTCTTTTCCCGAAAAAGCTCCGCCACCGTGACGTGCATATCCGCCATACGTATCTACGATGATCTTACGACCAGTCAATCCGCTGTCACCATTCGGTCCGCCGATCACGAATCTGCCGGTTGGATTGATAAAATATTTCGTATCTTCACTTACTAATTCTGCCGGAAGGATCGGATCGATCACATACTTACGAATATCTTCATGGATCTGCTCCTGTGATACATCCTCTGCATGTTGACTCGAAATAACCACAGCACTGATATGTATCGGCTTACCGGCTTCATCATACTCTACTGTCACCTGACTTTTGCCATCCGGTCTAAGATAAGAAAGTGTTCCATTCTTACGCATCTCTGTCAACCGGCGTGTCAACTGATGTGCCAAAGAAATCGCATATGGCATGCAATCCTCCGTCTCGTTGGTTGCATAGCCAAACATCATTCCTGATCTCCTGCACCGATTGCTTCAATCTGTGCATCAGACATATCCATTTCACCGTTCTTTGCCTCAAAAGCCTTATCAACACCCATAGCTATATCTGCAGACTGCTGATCTAACAACACCTTTACCTTACAGGTATCACAGTTGAATCCTTTGGCGTCATCGTCATAACCAATCTCACGGATCGTCTCACGCGCGATCTTCTCATAATCAACCTTAGCTCTCGTGCTGATCTCGCCCATGATCATCACATAATCTGTCGTAATGACTGTCTCACAAGCTACACGGCTCATCGGATCCTGTTCCATCAATGCATCCAATACAGCATCGGAAATGTTATCACATATTTTGTCCGGATGTCCTTCCGTAACCGATTCCGATGTAAACAAACGTTTCTCCATAATTTCCTCCATTCTGACGTACCATTTCTGTACGGTCTATCTACGAATATTTCCAAAAAGAAAAAGCCCACCTAAACCGACGACAGATGGACTTGATTTCAACTTGATCTCAAACCCTCTTATTGCTCGATTTCTCGCTGAGATTGGCACCTTCCTGTCAGGGGTTGCCGTGGTTTCACAGAGCCTTCACTCTCCGCCACTCTAAATAAGAGTTGTTTTGTGAACTATTTTCTTATACCGTGTAATAACACACAACTTTTATATTATACCTTTCGACGCATTTCGTCAATACCCAAACGAGACTATTCGCCAAAATTATGAACCATTTATGATAATGTCCAATATACCACAAAGGAAAATGTCTCAAAACAATATCCGTTCAGAAGATCCAAACATATCTCCTCAGCAGCAAGCGGGCATACATACTAAAAAATTTTATAGTGCTGCATCGGTACATTTAATAAGAAATGTTCCATGAAATCATGGAGTACGATAACAGGACCCGACAACCAGAACCATAAATTACAATATAAAAGACAGATCTGCCCCCGAAAGTTGTACTGCTGTCCGGAATAATCCCATACCGCCAGATGCAGATAACGATTCACGATCATGCCGACAACAAATTCCACCACCGTGATCATAAGACTGCACAAAAGCATCTGCCCCACCAGTGATGCCTGTCCACCCAGTAGATTTTGCACAGCACCGACTAACACAAAACAAATTCCACCAGCTAGCAGCATTGATATATGAGAATAACCCCGCATTAATATTTCTAATGCGCAATATAAAATCCTCCTGTAAAAAACATGATCGTATATGCCTGTGCCGGATTCATATCTGCTATTCTCCTTCCTTTGCCATATGTTCTGCTATTCTCAAACATAGTATGTATTTTTTTAAAATCTTATTCCTTAAAATTTGTCATACGCAACTCAATTTTTTACAATGTCAGCCACATATTATTGTGTCGATAATGATTGGTTTTTATCAAAGATTGTGCTAACATAGCAAGAGAATACTTAAACAGAAAGCGAGGATTTTAATATATGAACCAAACCATCTTAAAACGACTGGATGCTGCGATCACATCAACATTGATCGGACACAGTGAAGATCCTGACTGTAATGTCGGCGCATCCATCTGTATACTCCATCGTGGCGAGGAAGTATACCGCAAAGAATACGGCGAAGCAGACAAGGAAAAGCACCATCCAATGAAACCAGATACAATCTTCCGCTGTTATTCTATGACAAAGCCGATCACTTCTGTTGCTGTGATGACTTTGGTAGAAAAGGGTGCATTAGCACTATCCGACCCGGCCAGCAAATATTTACCGGGGTTTAAAGATCAAAAAGTATATACCGATCAGGGACTTGTTCCGGCGAACCGCGAAGTCACTATTCAAGATCTGTTGGATATGACTGCCGGTGTGGTCTACCCGGATGCATCTTTTCCTGCCGGTGCTATTATGGACAAGATCCAAGCAGATTTCTATGATAAGATCGCCAAAGGCGAACCGACTCCTTCTACCTATGAATTGGCAAATATCATCGGTCAACAGCCTCTGGCATTCCAGCCCGGCGAGCGCTGGTTATACGGTTTTTGCGCAGACGTTCTCGGCGCCATCGTGGAAGTCGTATCCGGCAAACGCTACATTACGTATCTAAAAGAAACTATTTTTGAACCGCTCGGCATGACAGACACTGATTTCTATGTCCCAGAGCAAAAGCAGGACCGTTTTATGCAGTTCTATCAATATATGCCGGAAACTCAAACGTTAGATCCATGCACCTGGCAGCATTTATGCCTGTCTCATATGCATCTAAAACAGCCATCTTTTTGAATCCGGTGGCGCAGGTTTGGTATCTACCTTGAGCGATTACGCCAAATTTGCACAGATGATGTTAAACAAAGGAACGTATCAGGGTGTCCGCATTTTGGGACGCAAAACAGTAGAATGGATGACACAGAATCATCTTAATGAAAAACAGCTGGTAAGCTTTGACTGGGAAGCATTAAAAGGTTATGGCTATGGCAATCTGATGCGTTGTATGATCCATACAGAACTTTCCGAAAGCATTGGATCTAATGGCGAATTTGGATGGGACGGCTGGTTAGGCAGCTATGTAAGTATGGATCCGGCTGAGGATCTGGCGATCATTTATGTGATCAACAAATGCGGTGGTAACGGTTACCGGGATGTACAAGTTATCCGCGATATTGTATATGCCGCATTAGAAGATTAGCAATTCACTCAAACTTCCCATACCGGAAGTTATTGTCCGAACCACAGATTGCTTATTATGTCAATGACCATGTTGCATTTTGCAGCCACCAAAGAGTGGCTTCTGCCATCCGAGAACTATAGTAATTGCCTTGCCGCATTTTGTTTTTACAGTGATTTCTAAATTTTGTTGTCTCTGATGTATGATTTACATGCCTTACGGAGAACTCGCTGTCCCGGAAGCAAGATAATCATCATTTTTGAAAGGGACTTTGCGCTCGTCGTTACTTATGTCTCGTATCTCAGAGACATTAAGTAACGTGACGTAGCGCATCGTAGCGAAAGCGTCCCGTCCAAAAATGGATGATATCTTGCTAAACCGGGACGTCTCAAACACTCCTCTAGGCATGTATTCATCAGAGACCTAACAAAATAAGAAATCACATAAAAAACATTGCGTTCTGCGGCAATTATCTTAGTTCTCGAATGACAGAACAATTTAGTTTGTCGGCTGCAAAATATCCAATTTATTGCCGACATAATAAGCAATATGTGGTTGTGGAGGTTGGAGGTATGGGCAGTTTGAGTAAATGATATATCGTAAGGCATTTGCTGTGGGCATATGTATCGTAAAACAATGGAAAGAAAGGTTAGGTGAGCAGTATATGAATACTTCACAGGCAGAAGGCATTGATCAGCTTCAAAGCTGGGTCAATGAAAGTAAACGTATTGTGTTTTTGGCGGTGCCGGAGTCTCAACCGAAAGCGGCATCCCGGATTTTCGCAGTGTAGATGGTTTGTATCATCAAAAATATGATTATCCACCGGAAACCATTCTCAGCCATACGTTTTTTATGCGAAATACAAAAGCGTTCTATGACTTTTACCGCGATAAGATGATCTGTCTGGACGCCAAGCCAAATATCACTCATCTGAAATTGGCAGAAATGGAACAAAAAGGCAAACTTACTGCTGTTGTGACTCAAAATATTGATGGGCTTCATCAAGCAGCAGGCAGCGAAACGGTATACGAACTCCATGGATCCGTGCACCGCAATTACTGCACCAAATGCCATACATTTTATGATATTCACTGTATTACTGAAAGCACAGGCATTCCGACTTGTGAATGTGGTGGTATTATCAAGCCGGATGTTGTATTATACGAAGAGGGATTAGATGATGCAACAGTAACCGGTGCTGTCAAAGCGATCAGTGAATCCGATCTCATGATCATCGGCGGCACTTCTCTCGCTGTATATCCGGCCGCCGGACTACTGCATTATTTCCATGGAAACCATTTGGTATTGATCAATAAATCTGCCACTCCGATGGATGCAGATGCAGATCTTTTGTTACAATGTGGACTTGGGGAAGTCTTTTCCCGGATTGAAGTTTAATGTGCGCGAAAGCAAAATTGCACATAGCTATCAGTCAGATGCCGGTATCTATACCTGGCAGATGACTGGTCGCTATGTGAACGCTTTGGCATAAGCGTTGCAAATAAGCTTGTGAAACAAGCGACAAAGCTCTGAAAGAGCAGATTTGCGAGTTTGATAAAAAGACTAATTACAAATAAGAAAGAAAGGATTGATGACTATGCATTATTCTTATACTACAAAAGGAACTTGTTCCAGTGAAATTGAATTTGATCTGGATGGTGATATTGTTCATAACGTACAATTTGTCGGTGGCTGTAACGGTAACCTAAAGGCGATCAGCTCTTTGGTTGACGGTCTGACCGTAGAACAGGTCGTAGATAAAGTCAAGGGCATCACGTGCGGTTTCAAAAGCACATCCTGCTCGGACCAGCTTGCAACCGCACTGTTGGAAGCACTCGACACAGTACAATAATTCACTAAACTATTTATTCACACCTGTTTAGAAGCTATGCGTTTCGTTTATGAATCACATATTGTTTCTATCTTTTCTCAAAATGGTACAGGCGGCTTACGGCATCTCCCCAGAGATCACCGATCAACAGGCCGCCTTTCATTAATATTTCACCGGTATATTCCCTTTGCGTCACATCACAATAATAAACCGCTTCCGGATCCAGTCCCTGTAAATGTACCTTACGGCTTCGGCGGTTCGGTTCCGCGAGCACCTGTACAAATGTCATTAAAGCCTCTTTCTGATCTTTTGACACAACCATATAAGCATCATAGTAGTGATTTTCTGCATACGATGCGAGTCTATAGTAATCCCCATTTCGGATCAATAATTGGTAGGTATGATACATCTCTGTCTGCTCACGGATCAACGCCTTCTCTTCCTCGGATAACTTTGTCACATCAAGCTCATAACCAAATGTTCCCGCCAATGCGACATGTCCACGAGTCACAAACGGAGTATTGCGTCCTACCGTATGATTTGGGCAGACGCTAACATGCGCCCCTATCGTGGATAATGGATAAATTAACGCTGTTCCCTCCTGAATACCTAAACGCTCCACGGCATCTGTGTCATCAGAGCACCAGATCTGTGGGCTGTAATATAGCATTCCCGGATCAAATCGCCCCCCGCCTCCGGAACAATTTTCCAACAACAGATCCGGAAATTCCGTGATCAGCCGCTCCTGCATACGGTATACTGCTAACACATACCGATGAAGTAATTCCCGCCCATGCTCTTTGCTCAAATATGCACTTCCAAGATCCGACAGTTGGCGGTTCATGTCCCATTTACGTACATGATCGGTGCACTGCGCAAAATACGTGCCACCGATTCATAAGCATACTCCTCAACTTCCGGATTCGATAGATCCAATACTCCCTGCGCCCGGCTAAGAGCCGGCTCACGTCCCGGTATTTGAATCATCCAGTCCGGATGTGCGCGAAACAGATCCGAATCCGGAGAGATCATCTCCGGCTCAAACCATATGCCAAACTTCAAGCCGATTTTATTAATGCTGTCTACCAAATATTTTAAACCACCGGTAAGTTTTGCTTCATTCACATACCAATCTCCCAACGAAGACTCATCATTGTTACGTCTGCCAAACCAGCCATCATCCATCACAAACAGCTCTATGCCACAGTCTTTCGCGGTCTGCGCAATATCCAATAACTTTTCCGTTGTAAAATCGAAATACGTTGCTTCCCAATTGTTGATCAGAATCGGACGCTCTGTGTTTTTGTAGCGGCTGCGGATCAGATGCTCCCGGTAAAAATCATGAAGTGAACGTGTCATCTTGCCAAGACCTTCCGACGAGTAGGTGAGAACTACTTCCGGTGCCTGAAAGCTCTGTCCCGGTGTCAGCTTCCATCCAAATTCATAGGAGTGTATTCCCATTGTCATACGTATCATGTCATGCTGCGACACTTCCACCTGTCCCAAAAAATTGCCGGAATAGACAAAATGCATTGCATACACATCTCCTTGGGTCTGCGTTGTACCCGGTGTAACCAGTGCAATAAACGGATGTTCCTGATGCCCGGATTCCCCACGGATCGACGCCGCTGACTGTCTTCCATATCCAATTCTCCGGCGCTGTATACGTCGTTCTCTGGCCCATGCGCCCGGCAAAGTCAGCAACTCATAATCTTCCTCATAATCCATATCCAGACAGGCACTATATATTTTTTCAATGGTAAGCGTCTGCTCTCCCCGATTGTGTACCCGCACAGAACGAGTGATCACATCCTCCCTCTCAAAAGCTGTATACGATAGCACAACTTCTACACCAAGCACTCGATCCTGACAAATAAGCTCTAACGTCTGTACTGCTGTACCGGCATCTTCCGTATCCATCTGTGAAGCAGTAACAAAAGAAGCCGGAAGACCCTCTAGTGGTGTCTTGCCGGAATATATTCGATGCTCTTTGTAAAGAATTTCCGTTCCCAGGCATCCATGTTCATCTCGAATATCCAAGCAGCTTTCCCGAAAATCCCCAATGCCGCCGGTTGGCAGTTCCATCGGAAAGCTTTCCAAAAATACGCATTTTTCGCGTTTGTTGCGCTCTGGTGTATATGGATATTCCTCCGTCCGAAGCAAATACCCACCGTCAATGTGTTGTAAACGCTCCCCATAATAAATATGTCCTAAATACCCTTCCGGTGTAATGCCGATCATGTAACTGGTACTCTTGGTATTTAGTTGGAAAATATGCTGTTTCTCATCATAAATAATCATTCTATTCTTTACACCTTTCCTCTCTATATAGTCAAGTCTTTTTCCTTAAAATAAGGAATTTCGTTAATTGTTTCTCAGATAAATAAGCCATTGTCATGGATATTTTTATGCATCTGGTACGAAAATAGTGGTTTCTCCTTGGAGCATGATGATTTATTTTGCAATAGTTGGACCAGATGTGACTCAATCCTCACGTATCTGACCATTTGCAATGTTTTGCTGTATGATCGAATCTACGACTTCGAACAATGGTTCTGATCCAAGACGCGTCTTACTCTGCCTTCCGTATACCTGCTGCGCCGTAACCTCGTGTTCCTTCCAATCCGCACCACCATTACTGTTATTTAACATTAACGGCTGTAAATTATCCATGGCATGTGCAAACTTCGATTCCGGTGTTTCATACGCTTCAAACTCATCAAACAATGCGATCAGTTCTTCCTTTTGTTCATCCGGTAAGAGCGAAAAGATCCGCTCCTTTGCAGCATCCTCTCTTGCTTTCTGTGTCTTCAGATTCTCTGCATCATACGCATAAGTATCCCCTGCGTCAATCTCCACAATATCATGGATCAAACACATTAACATCACTTTTGCAATGTCGATTTTTTCATTCGAATATTCCCGAAGCACATACGCCATAATCGCCATATGCCAAGCATGCTCTGCATCATTTTCATTTCTTCCATGTCCGGAAAGATGCGTCTGCCGAAAAATATTCTTCTCCTTATCAATCTCCAATGCAAATGCAAGCTGCTTTTTTAATCGTTCATCCATCACATACTACTCCTTTTCCTGAAATACTGCATGGTCAAAACATCATATATCCCAAGCAGTTATTTATCCCTGTAATTCATCCGCAGGACAAATCATGATCTTCAAGTACAATTTTTGGTAAGTGCAAACATATCCCTACAAATCATCTTCCCTGTCTCTGTTCTAAAAATCGTTGTATACGCATGCTGTACTGCCTGCTGTGATAATGTATCTTCATACATATTCACCAAAAAATCTGCCTCAACCAAAATCTGATAATCGATCCCATCCATATCCTCATAGGTATGATGATGTGCGATCAAATATTGTACTCTGGTCGATACATCCTCCGGGAACCGCAACTTGGCAAGCAATTGTTGCGCCAGTCCCGGACCTTCCTGTTCCTGTAATTTACCCCCGCAGTCGCCATATTTTTGTTCGCATACATGAATGCCTATGTCATGCGTTAATGCTGCTGTCTCAAGAATAAACCTTGTCTTCTCATCCACATTCTCCAGTTCTGCTATTAATTTTGCATAGCTGTGAACTTTGCAAAAATGCTGTATCCTTTTCGGATCCCCTGCATACAATTTAATCATTTCGGCGTGCAACTTGTTAATCATAATAATTTTTCATCCTACTTTCTTACTCTAATCCCATTCGTTTTCATCCCAAACTGGATATTGTTGAATATGACCTTTCGATTTAGTTATGCGAGCTTCTGTTTTTCTGCCACTTTACTGATCTTTTTTACTGTGATCACAAACATCCAGTCATCTCCAAAATCATAATGAAGTGAAAATTTCTGTTTTCAACCAGCCTAAGTTCATCAAGTATTATTTTTTGTTGAAGGTTCATCCTCTTCCGGATCAGACTGATAGTTATATTCTTGGTACATTCGATTATCCATACAAAATTCATACAGATGTTCATCTGTAAAATCAAATGATTCAAGAATAATCTGGAACAATCGGTCGAGTCTATCCTCTCCACTCATCTCAATGTTTCTGTAAACTTCACGGCCTAATCCGATAGGATAGACCTTTATCAAATACTGTTTATTCATCATCTACCTCTTCTTTTCCAAAATGGATCTTAGTTCTATTCAAAAGATCTTTTACACATACCATTCAGGTCGTCTTAACTGTGTATATGGCCTATGTGTTCTTATTGCCGATACATCACATAGCCTTAATAATCCGCTTCACTGTTTCCTCATCCAGCTCTACAAATTCTGCTATGGATGCTATACTTTCTCCACGTTCGTATAGCTTTCGAATAAACCGTTCATTGGTTTTGGCTATTCCTGTTTCTTCGCCTTCCTTTAAGCCTTCTTCCTTACCTTCTTTCAGGCCTTCTTCCTTGCCTTCTTTCAAGCCTTCTTCCTTACCTTCCTTTAAAACCCTCTTCATAACGCTGCCGATATTCATATTCTAATGTCATATAATCCAACCTCCATCTCTCATTTTGGCGGGCCGAACGCACTGCTTCTTCCAACTCCTCTGTAAATTTGTCCGACGCACCTTTTCCATCAATATAATCCAAAATCCGTTTCATTGCGGGACTCACATCGTCCATTGTTCCCTTTGTACTTAAGATTATCTTAACTGCGTCATCGTCTAATGTCAATGCTATATTTTCCTGACAGGTATTACAAAATGTATAAATATGCCGACCCTCTCCGAACGGATCAAATGTGCAGATGAAGATCACATAACTTTTCTTTAATTTCGTGTAATCCTGACCTTTCTGCAATATGTTAAGGTCTATCACGCCTTGATAATACCGCATCCGTTTCGGTAGATTCCTATTATCTGACGTCTGCATCTCAAGTTAAAGACCGTATTCTGATCATCTTCCACATACACATCTAACCGTATTGCTTTGGCATTTGCAGACAGATCAATACTCTTCTGTGACTGCGGATACACGACCTTTCGAATCTTGATCTTCAAGATCATCTCCAAAAATGGTTTTTACATATTTGGGATCATGCATGATCAATCCAAACATAAAGTCATCTTTTAGCTCCAGTTCTTCGTATGGTTTTATTTCTCTTGCCATAGTGTACTCCCCCTCTTTCCTATTGTGCATTTGCACATATTGTTTCGTACGTGATAATATATCATCTTTCAAGAAGAATTACCATTGGCAACATTCACATATTTATAAGATTATTATGTACATATCTCACAATATTCTAATTTCTCCGTAGATCACAGCAGCGAAAACAGCGATGCCGGCTTTATTGTCTTCCTATCGTTAATTCTTTTTCTTCGGGCTCAAATGCTGTTCTCTGCACTTTGATCGTTTTGATGCATAGATCATTCCAGTGCATTGCCTGACAAAATTGATTGATGGCTGCAATGTACGAATTAATACTGGTAGCCTTGTAGGTACTGCTCACTTCCAGATCTCTTTTATATTCCAGCATAAGCGTTTTCGTTAGGATCCTTCCGTTCGCATATTGCTGCAATTTACGGACATCCCGTACATATTTATCTATCGTACTCGGGGACTTTTCTGCTTTGTATAAACATTGACGGAAGCGAATAATTTCCCGCTCCGTGATAACTTTTTGCTTTGTCTTTTGTTTCATCTTCGTCCTGCTTTCTCCGCCGTTTGGTGCGGTTTTCTAATCTTAGACCGTTCAACTTAGCCTAATTCAAACTTCCCATACCTCATTATTTCGCACAACCACATATTGCTTATTATGTCAGTAAAATAATAGCTATTTTGCATCCGATAAAGTAAAATTATCCTGCCATCAAAAAACTAAGACAATTGCCGAAGAACGCAGAGTTTTCATAGTGATTTCTTATTTTGTTAAGTCTCTGATGAATACATGCCTGAAGGAGTGTATGAGAAGTCTCGGTTTAGCAGGTATCATCCATTTTTGGACGGGACGCTTCCGCTACGATGCGCTACGTCACGTTACTTAATGTCTCTGAAATACGAGACATAAGTAACGACGAGCGCAAAGTCACTTTCAAAAATGATGAATACCTTGCTTCCGAGACTTCGAGTTTCCGAAAGGCATGTAAATCATACATCAGAGACAACAAAATTTAGAAATCACTATGAAAACTAATTGCGGCAAGGCAATTGCTATAGTTTTTTGATGGCATTATTCACTATATGTCAGCTGCAAAATATAATTAAACCATCGACATAATAAGCAATATGTGGTTTGGTCAATAACTCCGGTATGGAAAGTTTTACTTAGCCTAATATATTGTATAACGAAAATGAATACTGTTTTTAAATTTTCAGATAAAATACAGAGGACTTTTTTGAAATCTCTAGCATCAAAAAGCCCTCTGTATCATTATATTATTTGTGATAATTAGTTGTGACAATTCATTAATATGCTACATTAACCTGATATACATAAATTCCACTTCCGTTGAATACAGATAATAGGTACCTGCAGAAGGAATTTTGTATGTTACCGTAGATGGTGTTCCTGTGATCGTAGCATTTCCTACTGTGCTTCCACCTACGCTACCGGATGCCAGACGCAATGTTCTGGATGCGGATGTGGATGTGGATGCTGCCGTAACTTTTACCGTACAAGCTCCCGTTGCCGTAAACTTGATATATCTTCCGGTGCTGTTACCACCACCATTCATTTGCAATACTTTGCTGTAACTTGTGCCATTTACAGTAGTGTTGCGATTAAGCACCGCTACATTTTTGCTAGAAGATGCTCCGATTGTAAAACTTCCTGATGTAATGGCATTTGTATAGTTTCCGTAAGTAAGATCATTGGCTGACAGACTGATGTCTGTGCCCTTTGTGTCTGATGCTTTTTCTAAGATCCATAACTGGCAGGCACCACCCCAGTAAGAATACTGAGCGATATTGCCACCTGCTGCCGTACTCCAATTATATACATCAAGGCAGGAAGCACTGGAGGTTACTCTTGTCTTAATCGCATAGGCTCCATTTGATATCTTTTGAATGTCAAATAACTGGTTGTTGGAACCCTTATAACTGTATTGCAAAATATTAGCACCATCAGCGGCACTTTTGCCTGCAACATCTACTACCTTTGAATATCCGCTGGCACCTGTATAAATATAGTAATATCCTGTTGCGGAATCCTTTACCAGCTTGAATTTCTGACGATCTGTGCCTGTGTACGTATACTGCTGCACATTAGCATTGTTAGAAGCTGATCCATTAGCAACGTCCAAATATAAACCACTGAAGGAACTCTTAATATAGTATGTTCCCTCTAAAGAAGATGCGGAACTGTTGGAGCTATTGAGCTGCTAGAGCTGTTGGAATTGCTGCTCTTTGGATATACTGATGCAATGGCATCAATAATCTTTTGCTGTGTTACTTTACAGGTACTTCTGTCAATCACGCCAAAACCATATGTGCCCGTATAACCATTATCCCAAAGGACCGGCACCATGCCATACTTCTTAGCATAAGTACATACTTTTTCGCAAACTCTGCTCTCTGTGCAGCGCTTGTAGAATCGTATGCTGACTTATCAATTGAACCATACTCACCGATCACTACCGGGTAACCTGCTGCTACGAACTTGTTATACAAGCTGGAAAACTGTGATTTCAGAGCAGATTCATCACCCCAGGAAGATGTCTTTGCGCTGTTTGTTGCTGTATCTCCCCACTGTGTTACATTAGAAGATTCCTCTCCACAGAAATCCCATGGATCATAGTAATGGACAGAAATCATAATTCTTGGAGTAGAAATGCTGCGATCTCTGTAATTGTCTGTTGGCAGGGAAAATCCGTAATTACCAACTGTATATGTAATATTGGTATTCCATCCCGGAATCATGAGCCAACGCTTTGCATTATTGCCACCTGTCTGACGAACTGTGTCTACAAAGATCTGATTATAAGCATTAATATTTGCATATGCCGTGGATGAAGGTGTTCCGTATGTTCCATCGAATTCTTCATTCATAGACTCAAATACTAAATGCTGATCATAATTTTTGAACTTAGTTGCAATCTGTTTCCACACAGCCTTGTACTTTGCCTTAATCGCTGTCTGATTGGAAGATCCACAAAACAGCCAACCACCATCCAAAGTAGTATAACCATCACCATGCATGTTGATGATCGCATACAAACCATTGTTTACACACATATCTACCACTTGCTGCACTCTGTTTAACCAGCTGGCATCAACCGTATAGTTGCTGTCTGAGCCAATGTGTCCCATATAGGATACCGGAATGCGGACGGATGTAAATCCTGCGTTTTCACTGCTTTAATCAGATTTTCCGTAATGGTCGGATTACCCCACGCTGTTTCACTTGGTACTCCGTTATTTGCTGCTTCCAACTGATTTCCCAGATTCCAGCCTGCTCCCATTGCAGATACAAACTGGCTCTGATTCAGATTCTGGAACGATCCGGATGCTGCCTCTGATTTTGTTTGCTGACCGAATGACAATACGCTAATAGAACTAATAACCAGTGCCAGTGCCAACACATGCGCCAACCATTTTTTTGCTTTGTTCATAAAACTACCTTCCCTTTCTGAAACTGTTTATTCTTTTGTACCCATTCCTTGGAATACGCTTGATTTCTGATCCCCATTCAGATAATTTCCCTATTTACATTCTCACCCAAACATACTTTTCCCAATTGGCGCAGTTCTGTTCCGCCGTTTCCCTATTTACAACTTTTTTGTTTGAATTGCACATAATCACATTGATAATTATAGCTATATTATGAAATTTTTACAATACTCATTCATATTTTGTTCACATTTTCGCCATAATGCACAAAGAAAACATTTTCGAAACTATCTACGAAAATGTTTTCTTTGTCAAAATTACAAATATCTATTTACTCTCTTTTCAATCTATACTGTTTCAATCTATTATCTCTTCAATCTACTTTCTTTCAATCTATTTTCTTTTCAATCTATGCTGTTTCAATCTGCTTTCTTTTCAATCTTTCCTATTTTCCCTAACTGTCCACAATAATAAAATACTCACAACAAGCAACACCGGAAAAATGATGCGCCAGCACAATGGATACCAGATAACCGATCCGGTCAATGAATCCTGCCGATAACAGGTCCACCAGTAACTGAATACCAAAGTTAAAAGTGATCAGCATCGTAATCTGACTGAGTGGAATATGATAGCTTTTTTCAAAAGTCAGAAAAGCAACGGCACAAAATTATTGACGATCGCCTAAACAATATAACCTGCAAAACAGGCGTACATCGTCTTTTGAAAATTGTTTTCATACGTCTAATCTCCTTCTATTGATAGTTTTGTGCCTGCGCATTCCACATCATAGCGTAAATTCCGTCTTTTTCTATCAATTCTTCGTGTGTTCCCTGCTCCTGCACCTGTCCGTCTTTTAACACAATAATCCGTTGGCAAAAACGACAGCTTGACATTCTATGGGATATGTATACCGCCATTCTGTCTTGAATCAGTCGGTCAAAACTTGAATAAATTTCATATTCCGCCATAGGGTCTAGTGCACTGGTTGGTTCATCCAAAATGATAAAAGGTGCTTTCTTATATAAGGCGCGCGCAATAGCAATTTTCTGTGCCTCACCGCCAGACACCTCAACACCTTTAATACCAACATTATACAATGGATTATGGATTCCCTGTTCCATTTTCTGGACACGCTCCCAAATGCCTGCTTTCTCCAAAACCTCTTCAATCTCCCGCTCATCGTACTCCTCACTGGCAGCAACATTTTCTGCTACTGTCATAGCGAACAGTTTGAAATCCTGAAATACCACACCAAACATTGCCAAATATTCTTCATAATCATATTCACGAATATCGATCCCATTTAGCAAAATACGTCCGTGTGTTGGCTCATACAGTCGACACAGCAACAGGATCAAGGTCGTTTTTCCGGCACCATTCGGACCTACCAGCGCAATTTTTTTCTCCATAGTGAAATGTGAGATTAACATGCTCTAAACTATCATTTTTACCACCGGGATACTTAAAACTTACATCCTCAAAGGTAATCACCAGATCCTGTGGAGCTAGATCAGCCGTAGGTTTTCCACCCGTCTGTTTGCGATTTGGCAACTGCAGATATTCGTAATAATGATGCAAATACTGCATATTAAGCAACACCGTTTCAAAATGATCTACCATATATTGACAAGCACCTCCGAGTGCCGTTAGTGCCGATACATACTTGACCACTTCCGCCCCGTGATCATCCCATTAACGCCTCTGACTCCGATCACCGTATAGGAAATCACTAAAAGCAACGCCTGTACGATCAAATAACGGATTCGGATCTTTTCCTGAATGTCTAGCTTTCTGTCCTGAATATTGCACTTTTCATCCCACACTTTCGTCATATCCCTCAACAGCAAATCCTTTAAGGCATACAGACGGATCTCCTTACCTGTCGCATATTTGCTGAGGATCTCGCGATAAAAATAATCGTCCTTGCGAATCGCATCCAAACTTTCCTCATAAATTTCATACTGCTTTTTGTTGCCCTTCTTGGATATCCACATAAAGAGGAACATAGAAAACAGATTTAACAAGAAAATAAGGTATATGATCCACTTAGAATTTAAGATCTGCATCACACCATTTCCGGTCAAATGCTGTTGCTGTGTCAAAATTGGGACAAGCACAACAAAGGCATAAAAGATAGATGCAACATCACCGATCAGCACGCCTAATTTATCCGAAAACCAGTAAATACCACCGCTTTCTTTTTCGCCTTCTAACGCTGCCGTCAAAAGCTGCATACTATCCTGCGACTCAAGATCTTGATAATCTAAGCTTGCAGCTTTACTGGATATATCCGCCTTGATTCGGTAACGAATATTATCTCGCATCGCATTTCCTGCTTTATCCAAAATATGGTACAGGAACGTCATTGCAAAAGTGATCACCAAAAGTTGGTAGACCATATTCATGATATGTCCCTTCGCTTCCCGTGCAACTAATGCATTTAAGATATTGCAGCCGTATACAATGCCCACATAAGGCAGACCCGCCATAATTATATTTTTTCCAAGATTACAAGGCAGGATCCACTTGCACAGCCGATGATTGATCCCGATGACATGCATAAATTTCTTTATGATCGCCCCTACAGATTCTTTTTTCATTGCTGATCGCATGCTTACTCATCGAAATCACCACCCTTCTCATTGTAGTATTGACTTTTGTATTTCAAACATCTTGGCATATGCACCATTCTTTTCATTAGTTCATCGTGCGTGCCGTCTTCTTTCACCTGACCATTTTCATAATAAATGATGCGGTCGCAGAATTTGGTACTCGCCAAGCGATGGGAAATAAAAATCGTTGTTTTCCCTTCCGATAACCGGTGATACTGTTCGTAAATCGCTGTCTCTGCCAGAGGATCCAGCGCACTGGTCGGCTCGTCTAACAACAAAAGCGGTGCGTCCTTATATAAAGCTCTCGCCAGTAATATGCGCTGTAATTCTCCGCCCGAAAACAACACGCCATCCTTATCCAAAAGTTGGTAACCGCTGTCTTTTCCTTCTTTGGCAAAGATAGGACCTTATCCTCAATATCTGCAAGCTGCATTGCCGTTCGCAGTTTTGGTTCATCAATATTTTCCTGTTTTTCACAAGCGATATTTTCTGCTACCGAAGTTGCCATCACCATCATGTCTTGAAATACTGCTCCGACTAATTTGCGATATTCTGTCTCTGAATAATCAGAAATCTCCCTGCCAGCGATCAAAATCTGTCCTTCATTTGGATGATAAAAACCGCACAACAACTTTACTAAAGTGGTCTTGCCAGCTCCGTTTACTCCCACCAGTGCAATATTTTCGCCTGCCTTTACCTTGAGATTCAGATTATGTATCACATCCTGTTTTGCACCGGGATAACGAAAACATACATTCTTAAACTCAAGCGTAATACCGTTTTCCGTTTTGTCTGTCCCATTTTTAGCACAAGTGTTTTCCGTATTCTCTTTCTCTACTGTATGCTCCGAATCCTTTAACTCCATAAAACTGCGGTAATCGTTAATGCCCCAGTTGCAACGGATCATTTCACTGTTAGCGCGAACGAAACCGTCTCCCATATTACCGCCATTCAGCCAGCCAGCAAAACCGGTAATAATTCCCAAATAAAAAGTAAATGTGGTCGCATTCAATTCCCCTGCCAAAAACTGATTTATCAACACCGTATACGCAATGATGTCACGCACGAGCGACCAGATCGTGTCCGACAGATGCGGCAGAAAATAATACATCTCCACGCGTTTCCATACTTTCATTCGTCTCTGAACCAGTGTTTTCATGACATCCACAAACCACTTTTCCATGCGATACAAACGAATGTCTTTACCGTCCGTAGCAGATGTACTTCTCTGAAAAAATACTCCACTCTGGAATCTGTCTCCCAAATTGTCTCTCTATATTTCCGATAACCCCGTTGCGCAATTTTCTTCTCAATCATCACATTCATAATGCTCATAATCGCAAAAACCGGCAGTACCCAGGGGCATCTTGGAATCAGTATGATCGTATATACGATAATTCCCAACAGATTAAATGCGAATGGCGTAAACATATCCATAATGCGGCTCCAGCCATTCCATTCCTCCGAGTAGCTGTATTTTGCGCCATCCGCTGCTCGTTTTCCTTCTGCACTCTCCAGAATTTGGTAATCCACTGTCATAATTTTGCTGATCACTTTCTTCTGAACAGACTGAAACTGCACCTTATAATTTTTCTTTTTAATCAGAAAATCATACTTTGTCGATACGATCCCCATAATCATATTTCCCAGCACAAACGCCAGCATTACTCCAAAAAAAGTCAAAAAATCTGCCTTTTTTTCGACCATACTGATCGCCGCACTTGGTATGATCGCTGCAATAAACGGCGCCAAAAATCCTGCTACCGATCGTACTGCAATATACCAAAGGTACTTGTGGTCTAGGTCATACATTTCCTTAAACACAAACTTCCAATTACTTAAAATCGGATATTCTTTATTAATTTTTTCCATATGACTCCTGTACTCCTTGTCTGCTAATAAATTCTAACACCTTAACTTAATGTTTCCTTAACAATGCCCTATCCTCAACCAAAAAGCATTTCCATTTCCTGTCTGGTAAGGTAAGAAGATAGCGCTCCTTTTTCTGAATGCTTTCTCCGCAGTAACGGTTTGAAAAAATCAGATAGGACTCCCACTCCTTATCCGTCATCTTCTTCATGTCATCCAAGGTTCTCCCCTCATAAGCGAGTTGGTTAAGGAAAGAACCAATAAATCCGTCTCCCGCTCGGTCGTATCCACTGCCTTTTTTCCCAGTGCCGGACACAGCTACATGCGCTGTTCTTGTGTAAACCTCCGCACCCTGACTTCCTTTCGTATATAAGATCACAGAGATTCCCATAGCAAACAGCTCTTCCACCGCATCTTCAATATGTTCTTTGCCTGTGACAAAAAACAACTCTTCATCTGACAGCTTAAGAATATCCGTGTAAGGAAGGAATTCTGTCACTGCCGCCTTAAGCTGCGCCTGATCCGGCCACAACTGAGGTCGAAGATTCGGGTCAAAGCTGATCATCACTCCAGCCGCCGAAGCCTTTTCAATCGCTTTCTTATGCGCCTGCTTCATCGGATAATCTCCTAGAGAAACCGAGCAAAATGAAGCGCATATGCATCTGCAAACACTTCTTCCGGCACCTGTTCCGGTCGATACAGCATATCTGCGCCGGGTTTTCTAAAAAACGTAAATTCTCTGTCTCCATTTTCCAGCAATGCCACAAATGCCAACGACGTGTTAGCTTCCTCTGTGCGTGAAATATATGTGGTGTCTATGCCGCTGTGCGCAAGTTCTTCCACAATCTTATCCCCAAACGGATCTGCTCCAAGCTGCGTCAGCATAACTGCTTTGCCACCAAGTTTTGCATATGCTCCATACATTGGCCGGTGCACCTCCCACCTTTGGCATAAAGCTTTCCGTATCTTTGATCCGTCTGCCCGTCTGCTGTGGTGCAAAATCAATCAACGCCTCTCCAATCGCTACTAATGTCTTCACAACTACCTCCTGTACTCTGTTTCATTCCATCTATTTTCCCAGTCGAAAAATCCATATATTTGAAATTGTACCACGCTTTACTCCTCAGCTGCAATAATAAGCGCCTGACTCCCGGCATCTCACATCAGACAGATCAATCAAAAGAATACCTGACAAGCTATCTCCTTTATGTCTGTCCTACCGATCCTGGCGCATCTGCGGCACGGCGCAATGCGTAACTGTTCTTTACGTCCAGTGAAATCGTCGTATTCAGTTGTCCGTGTCTGAAAGGATTATTTCCTGTGGACACAATACAAGTATAAACAGGAATCTACCATTTTACTAGATGATATGTTTCGCACAAAATCGTATGATTTATCGTATCATTGCCAATACAAAGAGCCGCGCGGCTCCCTATTGCGGTAATTATTTATTTCACCCCCGTATACTTTTCCATAAACGATATTTATATCATTTCATCCCAGTTTTCCGGAAATCCAATATGTGACAACGAAATATCATCTCCATACTCCTCTATCAATGCTCTTAACTCTGTCATAATTCTGCTTTCCCACTCATTTTTATCGGGATATAAAAATTTAAGCGTCAATATCTGCGAAAACAATTTCCGGTTAGTATTAAACGACACATTTTTCGGCATCCTAGGCAATGCTGGAAATGACCAGTAATATATTCTTGAATAATGAGCACAGCGATTGCGTAAATCCGTTATGCAGCGCAACCAGCTTTTTAGACACACACTTGATGTATGATATAGCTCTCTTGCAATTTTTTTCTGATCCACCGACTTCAAATCAGCATACAGATATGAAAGCATCCCCATAGAGAAGAACTCTATAATCACCCAGATTGGAAATTGTCCGCTATACTTTTTCTTATGATGCTGCACCACTAATGTCATTTTGTTCTCTTCAATGCAAATGTCAAGCAGCCTCTTAAATTTGTCATCATTATGCCTTTCATTATATATATCCGGGTTTAAGTATCCCAATGCACCGTATGCATGTCCACAATAATATGCCAATTGTGTCCTCAAATACAATTCTATTGTCTCGATACATTCAAATATCAAATTTCTTATACGACCATCAAACTCATATATGCGTTTAATTCTGTTGAAATTAATATTTTCAAAATATGTTCCATCTGCATTTCTAAATGGCAGAAAATATGCCGATAAACGATAATAATTTGCCTGTTTTAAAAAAGATTCGCACGCTTCATCATCATCCACGATAAATCCCTTTCTCTTTATGATTTTAACCTGTTCCTCATAAGTTTTAGGCGATTTCATCATTACTGTTTCTTCGTAATGACTATCCTGTTTGTAATCCATTTCCACTTTGCTTGAATTATCCAATCCTTGTCTCCTTAAAAAAAATGTCTCCCCATGGGACACATCACATATGTGAGAGGTGCGGGGAGTCCTGTTACTGTTATTTTATGCTATTTCCCAGAAAAAATCAACCATTTTTAATTGTTTTCGTAATTTGGGTGATTTCATGATGTACTCTTCTCCCTATCCTGCTTTTCCAGCAATGCATCCATATACCCTTGTACACGAAACTGATCGCTTTTTATCCAGCTTTCGATACTTATGCATCACCGGGATCTCACCTGCTCTGAGGTTTCGTTTTGCTTCCTCTTCGGATTCCATGATCTCACTTGCTGATATTCCCATTGCTTTACATATTTTCCGAATGTTTTTCTCCCGCACCTCATAGTCTTCCTTTTTCAAGATACTCCATATCGTACTTTGTGGGATTCCGCTTTTCTTTGCAAAACGGTATGCCGTCATATGATTGTCCTGCAGATAATCCATCAATCTTTTTCTCACTGTACCTCTTATTTTTACTCTCCTCCTTGCACCACCCGACTTGTAACTACATTTAGTATAGTTTCGAGCCGCTTTGTCGTTCAACCTATATGTTTCGCACGAAATCGTATGATTTATCGTACGATACATTTTTCATCAAGGGGATTATACGGATTGAAATTTCCATTATTTTGGAATTTTCGGAGAATTATGTAAACGCTCCATAGTGGGTACAATAAAAAGGGCACCAAACCGTTTGATTCAAACGTATTCGGTGCCAAACTCCGTTACATATTCATTTTTATGATACTGTTTTTGTATTCAAGTAATTTTCGCATGTCTACTTCCAAGTAATAACACAGTTTACAAAGAAAGCCCACATCCGATCTGGAACACCCATTTTTTTATCCTTTGAATAGACTGAAGTTCTTTTGCCATAAGCATCGGAATATGTTAATCTATACAAGCCGTCTTCGCTGCGATATCTCCCTTTTATGAAAAGTTCTTCCTTTTGAATCATTTCTGACTTTCGCCATTAAACCATTTCTTTATTATAATAACTTTGTTTTTGAATTTT
>VOFB01001185.1_pt1 | contig 40000 bp, 76 predicted proteins | sample 5384141 | NCBI WGS metagenome assembly VOFB01 (sample SAMN12384721, study PRJNA508395) | human gut metagenome | isolation source: healthy gut A | host: Homo sapiens
TCTAAAACATTTTCAAAGTAGAATTTTCCATTAATTGTGGTCAATGGACTCTGCTCTTTGAAAAACGCCGCTGTAGAGTCACCATTGATAATATAGTCAATTTCCTGCTTTTTATTTTATCCGATACCAGCATTACTCCCTGCGCACCCGGATTATCCCTGATCAATGTCTCAATTTCGCCGATCCGGTCGATCACCGTTTCATATCTGCTGATAATATCTGTATCTGTCGGATTAAATACTAATTCACCGATCTGCCGTCCCTGTGTGTTTTTAATAATATAAGTGCGCACACCGGTATCTACCGTAAGTTCCATGCTGTTATTGTTTCCATTGAAATTTCTTACTTTTCTGTTCTTATTACTCATTGTCTCGTCCTCCTATGAATTTAGGTGGCAGCATAGGCACTGCCACCCACACGTGTTATATATTAAGCGTCTGCCTAATACCTTATGCTGTTAATGCTGTTTTCGCCGTGAAAGTTGGTACTTTATTTTTGATTGTCACGGTACCCTCAACACGGTTTCCTGCGTAATTTACGGTATATGGAATACTTACATTTGCCTTTCCACCAATTGATTTTGGTTTCACAATAACCTCTTCCATCCATGCTTTATGTGTCTCGGCTTCTGTATCCTCTACAAGCACCTCCAGGATGAATGTTCTGCAGCTATCATCAACCTTACGGTTCATTGCGATATCCACAAGCTTCTCGTAAAAGCTCCATCGGAAGGATTTGCATAATAAGGATCTACTTCCACGGACGGTGTATATCCGTTGTCCTCTGTATAGTTTTTCTCCTGTTACATCCTGTCCTACGGTCACATCCGGGTTAAGTTCTGTAGACATTTCATCTACATTCTTACCCACCAGGAACCATGCCGGTGAGCTTTTTTTGTTACATCAAATGTACTGTCTAAGTACTGTGCAAAACATTTTCTTGCTAATTTCATAAAATCCACTCCTTTTCATATTCCTGTTCATACAGTAAATTTAATCCTATGATCCAGTTCTCAACTCCCTGCCTCTGTCCTTCCGTCCAAGTGTGCCGGTGTCGTTCGCTGAATCTGTGTTATCTTTCTTCCTTCGGTCAGCTCCGGGTATTCTGTCAACTGCTGCATTCCGTCCTCTGTTGGTATTGGCTGCATTTCTAACCACCTGCCAAGATTATCAAGAAAAGTGCAAATCTCAATTCTTCTGTTCTCTCTCACCGGCTTATCACGGAACACGACAGTAAATGGATACTGACATTTCAATTCCACATTACCGGTTACACTTTCTTTGTCCGAGATAATAACCGCACCGCCCAAAGCATAAAATGCAATTCCTTTTGATTCCTCCAGAAAAGAAAAATCTATGCTCTGAATACTTTTCAGTACCGGATATTCATTTAAAAGGTCCATTAATGCGTTCGTTATTGCTTTCTGACCTTCAATATCATTTTTGAGCTGTTCTTTTTTCCATGATCAATTTCCTTTCAGAATGTTTTCTATACCTTTCAACCAGTCGTCCATATGGTTTTTTCTGGCAGTCTCAAACCATTGTGGTGTTGCCTCAACAAGTCCATATTTCAAGTTTTTATCTGTTAAAATTTTAGTTTCTCCCTCCATAGCCCATGGACTTTTTGCTTATCTCACCGATCATGACTTTTCCACCATATAAGAACCTTCCCATCGGCGGAGCACCAGCACATACTTTTTCCAGTTCCCTGCAACGCCGCACTTCTTGCCTTTGTCATTTGTATAAAGTTACCTGTTTGTATTGGCATATACGGTTCCATATCATTCATGATCTGACCATCTAACCAATATTGGGCTTTTTGGAGTTTTTCACCATATTGTTTCAAATTCAGCTTGACCTTAACATTTCCTTTAACGATACTGTAATCTTCAAAATCTTTGCGTTTTAAACCCTTTTGCCATTACCTGCCTCCAATCTCCAAATGCGGGATTGTCTTATATAAATCTGCTTTATTTACAAGGAATAAATCATCATAACGATCACTCATATAGCTTAAGAACCCATCTTCATAGTCAGCATCCATGATTGCAACTTCCGATACTCGCCCTGAATAAAAAAAAATCTATTCCCCTTCCTGAAACGTGAAAGCCTGATTTTTTCTCGGTATAAGCGTTCCACGACTTTGGTTTTAAATACTCTCTTTTTTTTCTTCTGGTGATGTTTCAACAAGCATCTTTTCATTACTATTTTCATATTTTATGAATACTTTGGCAGAATCCGCATTTTCCAATCCTGTTGTACTTCTATTCCGCCCGGCAGTAATCTGTAAATCAACTCCGCGGATCACGGTTGGATACCATGTAATTTGCTTTTTACCTTCTGCTGATTGAATACTGTGATTGTATCTGTATACATGACTCTCCTTTTAAAAAGACCAATTTCAAATCTGTAGATCATCCATTGGTCTTTGCTTTTTACTCATATCCTCTGTAAAACAGATTTGGGCTTACATTCTGTAAATACTCTTCGGCTGCTGCCAAAAAGATACATATTCTGCTTCTCCGGCTTGTGAGGATAGCATCTAATTTATTTTTTCCTACCTCAAAGCTAATGCTTTCACTTCCTGCCGAATGTGACTTGATCACTTTTCCTGCGTCATATTCTGCTGTACGTTTTTCAATAGCCCGCATTTCATCAGCCAATCTACACACAGCTTTCTGTATCTGCTCTCTGGCAAATTCTTCAAGCTGTGCGTATCCGATCTTCCTGATGTTTGGAGGTAAAAAATCAAGCTTATCGCTGGCTTTCTCATTCCATTTTGGAAACTCTGTCTCACTTACACTTTCACCAAAATATTTCTGCCTGTAAAAGTCGTATGATGTGTATCCCATATTTAGCCCTTGATCTTTCCAATCATCTCTTCATCAAGTTCCTTGATTCCGTAGATAATATCAAACGAAATTGTATCCTGCTTATGTTTTGTGTCATAATCGATTACAACCCTCACACCAAGACCATTGGCAGATGCAATATATGCTTTTGATGCACCCATAGGAAGTGAAAGATTTCTTGTTACCAGAGCAATTCCGTTTCTGTGAAATGCCAGTGAATTTGGCTCTTTGATCAATAATGCATCCACTGCTGTGAAATCTGCGTGCAGTGGCTGGTCAATCTTTACAGTTTCAATTGTTCCTCCCACCGCAGTAGCCTCTTCCACAATCGTATATTTATATCCATCTACGATAAAGGAATCACCCTTTTTCACAGTGCCAGTAGCTGCATCCACATCTGTAAGTTTTACTGTTTCCTCGCCTTTCTTTGCAGTAACTTTATATGCGGTCGCTGTTCCTGTCGCCACAGGTGCATCCGGGCAATTCTGATCCATATAGGTATCAAATGAATATACTTTTCCAATCTCTGCATCTCTCAAAGCTTTCTCGCTTCCAGATTCTGATACCTTTGACATATTATCAGACATTACATAGCGATACTTATGTGTTGGATGCATAACAACACGTCTGTTTGCTAATGGCACCTTCGCAACATCAAAGAGCTTTGCCATATTACCGATATCTTCCGGCTTTGTCGCTCTCGCATTTCCTTTCACGATGTGTTTCGCATGTTCCAGTCCGACCGCAATAAGGTCTTCATCAATTGCCTGTGCGATTGCCTGCATTGCCGGAGTGACAATCTGTGTTGAGAAATCCTTAATGTTCAGCGTGAGTTCCTTTGATGTTACCGGAACAGTAACGTCGCGGAATCTGTCCATCTTTACAAGTACTGATCCTTCTGTTGCATCCTGGTTTGATGTTTCTCCTGTAAAGTTCTTAGCAATGAACTTCGCTGGTTTTCTTACCGTGATCGTGTCTCCAACCTTCACAAATTCTTTTGAATAATCTTTATGGACCAGATTGGCCATAACAAGATTTGCCTGTAAAACCATCAAAGCCTCATTTGCAATAATCTGCGGTGTTAAAAAATTGTTTGGCATATTATTCTCCTCTCTTAGCTATTCTGCTCTCTCCATTTTTTGTACGTTTCGAAATCCATGTTATTTGGATCTCCCTTAATTCTTGTGTCTGTCTGGTTTCCCATCGGCTCCGTGAAAACTGCTATGCATTATCTGCATCATCCTCTGCCTGTTCCGATACCAGAATGTTTGGAATGTCTTTTCCTTCTGAATCTTTGACCATTGCGTTAAAAAGATCATCCATTGATTTTCCTTTGGCTGAATCATCCGCAAGCTTTTTTTCAAGCTCTGCCGTGATGGCATTTCTGGTAATATCATTTACGAAACGTTTTTCTTTCAGATATTCTGCTACCGTAGCGTGTCTCTCAGCCTCTTCCTCTTTTTCTTGCGGTCTGCGCGCTCGTTCTCCAATGTTTCAGTCGTCTCTTTCAACTTTTCCTGAAGATCTGCACATCCCACCATCAAACTTTTTCAGTTTATCCGCTGTCTCATCCAACAGTTTCTGTGTCGATTCTGCTTTTTTCCACCTGATCGTCATAATCCTTCTTGGTGCGGTAGTTCTCATGAACTTCCTTCTCCAGAGTGCTTTTCTTATCCTCTGGCACCTCAATCCCAAGACCTTCCAAAATTTTAAAAATATTTTTCATGTTGCATATCCTCCTCTTCCGTATCTTTTACCTGCTCGCCAGCAAGCATTAGGATTTGTCCTTACCCCCGGACTCGGCAATGCGGCTGCCATTCCGCGAAATAAAAGAGCCTGATACACGACTTTCATCATGTATTAGGCTCAATGGCTCATCACTTTACTTAGGGGCTCGATTTCTGTAATAATCTTCGTATCCTTGCAATGTTTACAATATGCCGGGAATGATATTAAAACTGTGTCCCGCCGTACTTTCAACATCTTTTTTCCCCACAATCGGGGCACGGATACCAGAATGTTTCTTTTTCTCGCATTCTATCACCTCTTGTCCATATTATATGCTTTTCACTTCACTTTTATCAATCACTTTTTTTGACGGATCACCAACATATAACCTGTCATATTGTAGTTTCAAATCATTTTCTTCACAGAATTGTCCATACTTTTTATTGTAATATGTCACTTTTTCTTTTTGCTTTCTGGTATTGAGCGTCAAGTACTTCTCTGGTTTCGTCATCCTCAGCTTTGTCCATTGCCTCCTTATAGCCATTCTTTTGTATCTTCCACTTTCTGATCGTGCGCTCAAGTTTTCTTTGTGCCTGCTGCAAATCATACGCTTTTTTATTTTCTTCTGTGTCGATTTTCTCGTAGTTATTTTTGCTCACTCCATCTATCCATGTACCGATGGAATGTCTGCAATTCCAGCCTAATATTCCCTCACCGGTTCCGTACCCGGTCTTTTCAATAAAATCAGGGTGTAAGTTTCTGGCTTTCTCAGCTTCTTTTTGTGTACTCTTTTGCAAGTCCCAACTTTACCAGATCCACATAGAACACCTGTCCCTGCCACGATTCATGGTTGGCCGGTTCTGATATTGGTGTACTTCTGGCTCCAACATGTGCAGATGTTAAACAGCCCACACATCCATCTCCGCCATACGCTTTAACGCCATATCCCCAGCCGCCTTTGCAATCCCTGTTCTGACTGCCCGGAGAGTTGCCGTTTCCACTGTATCTTTATGTCCCTGATGGATAGATTACCGTCCCGCCTTCTTTTACAGCCTTGTCAATTGCTTCCTTCACTGCCTGTGATCTGCTGCATGTTCCTGTCTGAACTTTAAATAGAGCCTCATCACAGGCATCAATAAATGTTACCTGCGCCGCTTTAGCAATCGTTCCTGTAAGATTCTTTAATTCTCCCTTTGTTGCTTCATAATTTCTTTCAAGGATTCTGATATATTCCGGTGACATTTTTGTGCCAATCGCTGCTGCAAGTCCGGCGGCTTCATACTCTGCATCCTCATATCTGAGTGCTGTAATTCCTGCATCCTTAAAAGCCTTCTTTACAACCTTATTACTTTCGGCTGTCTGTTTTTTTATCTCTTTCATAATATCCGCCAAAGTTCGTCAGACTCCTGCAGCGTTTGTATATTCCACATATTTGTCTGGGAAAGCTTAAATTCCTCTCCTCGTCTGCAAGCGTACCATAATACTCCGCACAATCCGTTTTATGATATATTCTTTTTAATCCTGCCGCAAGGCTCTCACTTTTATCTGTGATCTCCTGTAAATATTCTGGTGTCAGCATATATTATTCCTCGTCATATTCTATTCCATCAGCCTGATTCTCTGATTTTGCCTGTTCAATTAATGCTTTTGCCTCTTCCCTGGAATATTTTAAAACTTCACATAGTATTCTTCCCACGGATAAATGCCCCTGTACCGCCAGATTGTAGTGATGCACTTTATCTTCCTCAAAATTATACGTGATATCTCCAAAGGCATAATTTGCTGTGTAATTGCCTACCGGTGCCAGATTATATAAATCGGCAAATACTGACTGCGCGTAAAAAACCTGATCGAGACATACCTGTAATGCATCCCTGATATCTTTGATCAACTGTATGGTCCTGCGATCGTCTGATTCCACCTGCGTTGCTGTTACCATCCGGTTTTCTGGTCAAACGCAAAATATCCATTGAATACCCACATTTATAGCCAATGTATGAAAGCTGTGCATTGATTCCTTTGATTCTTTCATCTACCTTCAAAGGTCTTTCCACCGCCTGGTAAAATTCCTGATCCCCCTCGCCCGATACCGGAATGAAATGTTTCGGTAAATCCAGTTCAACCTCCTCATTTACCTTGTGCCCCGGTTCTCTTACAAGTCTTCTGTCGATCAGTTCCAACGCTCTGCTGTCCTTCACTTCCTCACTGTATCTGCTGTATGCAATATCCAAATCTTTTAATTCTTCCATCGCGTCAGAATAGATTGCCATTCCCAAAGGACTGTCAACATCTATGTCATTGGCCGCCGGCATCCGAAGCACCCCGAACATCATCCCATTTAAGCCAACTTCGTTTTTGTTGTAATTGATACATCCGGCAGTAAAGTATTCCATTTTGTCTGGCTTAATTCAATCTCTTTTCCAAGTTCTCCTGAATTGCTGCTTTACATATGCCCTATTGGAAATCTGGTAATATTTCACACTCTTGTAATCACCATCTCCATAATTGACCTTTGCATCAAAAATCTGTGATATTCCTGCTTGGTATAATATTTATCATTCTCTCTGTAGCGATCTTCAAATATAATCCCGGCAATCAGTCCATTTCCATCTTTCCCAACAATTTCAAATCTGTCCGGTGTCACAAAGTCAGCACCCACCCGTTTGGTTTTATAATAATCGTGCCGCTTGCACAGCCATATTCTACCCAACGGCGCAGATTCGGCATGATCGCCCTTTCACACCATTCTGTCATATAGTCTTTCCTGCTGCCATCGAATGTGATTCCCAGTGCCAGATTGGTCAGTCTGGCTGTCTCGGAGCAAACAGCTTTTGCAAATTTAATTGTCTTGATTCCTTTGGTATGATCAACCCAGGATGCTTTTCCCTGATATACATCCATCCAATCTGTTATTGCATCTTCCATTGCATTTGAAGTAATTCCTGTCACGCCAAATTCATTTTTGATATTTCCTTTGAACATTCTTTTTATCCTCTCTTTTCCACATTCCAAGTGTCTGTATAATTCCCATTTCATCCTCCTAAGCTTTATGTTCACTTTACGCCACAGTGGTTCATAACTATATCTCACGGCATCTATCGTGTGGTTATCAGCATCCGGATACCCACTGATCACATTGCCATCCTTGTCTCTCTCATACTCATATTCTGTAAATTCTTTATATGCATGAGGTGTTCTCGCCTGATCAATAACAATCGTCTTTCCCTGCAACCATTTCATCCCATACTCTACGCTTCCCGGTCCTTTAATTGCAGGTCTTGCCGGTAACCCGATATCAACATAGTCTCCTACAGATTTTTTTCTCTGCACTATCACATACAATTTCATAGTCATCATATCCATGATCAATGATCCACTGCCCTGTCTGTGTATTCTTTGTCTTTTTTTGACTACGTTTTCCGCAATCAGATATATCTTTTCCTGTGCCGGATTATAGTAACTTCTGATAAATGCGTAAGGATCAGGAAACCATCCCCAGTCTACTCCCTGATAGATACGATCCATTCTTGCAATCTCATCATCTGTAATCTCTCTCAGTTCCAAATAATCGAACACCATACCTCCATTTCCATTCGCCACGCCCATATATTCATGCTCATATGCATCCGGGTTTACCTCCCGTAAGTGCTCTGCTTCTTCTATGAAATCTCTTCCCAGCCATTCCGGCGGCACAGCTTTATATGTTGAATGGTGTACGCACATCGACTCCTTTGGTGTCTTTACGTAGATATTAACCCAATTACTGTTACTCTTCGGTGGATTGAAAAACTTAAATACATATGCATCATTACCACCACGGATAGCCGACTGTTCTATATTTTCACTTCCTCTGGTCCACTGAACTGGTCTAACTCCTCAAATATCACAATTCCAATATAACCGAATGGCGGTTTGATAGATTTAATCTTTCCAGGATCATCCGCACCTCGAAAGTATATTTTCTGTCCAGTCGGTGTATATGTTATTTCGAGTGGGCTTAGTCCAAACTTCCAGTTGTCACGGTCAAACATTGGGTTCTCCGCCTGCTTATCGCATGACCACTGCATTTGTGCATATACAGAATCTCTCAATGTGTCTTTTACCTTTCTGATCACCAATGCATGAATATTATGATTGTTTTCCATAAGTTCATAAGGAATGATTGTTCCACAGGATGATTTGGTACTTCCTCGTCCTCCTTCAAAAACATATTCTCTATGTCCATGTTTCCTGATATCTCTCACAACTGAATGAAATGTATCCGCCACAACATCCAGATCTGTATGATACGTTCCCCTGTTCAAAGCTTCCTCTTCGCGCTTCTTTCGCTCTTTCTCCATCTCTTCAATTACCAAAGCTTTTTCGAGTTGGTTACATGCACTCAATCTATCACATATTTCTATGTCAAGACCAAAGGCGTCTTTCTCCTCTCCTCGTATCACACGGCTTCTAAATTCCTGTATTTCTTTCAGTGTACAGAGCCTCTCACTTTCAATTTCCTGTTGCCTCTTTGCTATATAGGCAGATACTTCAACATTTTTCAACAACCTTTGTCCAATAGAATAGGCGGTTTTCTCTGAATATCCCGCCCTTTTTGCAGCTTCTGTTGCGTTTCCACATTCAATGTAAAATCTGCGAATTTCTTTTTGTTTTTGGCGTTATTTTCTTCATCCACTGACTGCCTTATATATTTCCAGCAGGCACTCAATAATTTCCAGTTTGGAAGCACTGCTCATAATCTCGTAATTCTGCTCTTTCCACTCTCCTTTTTTCTTAAAAAGTGAAGAACTTTAATATTTAATGCTGTAATTGTTATAAAATGTTGAGTTTTTGTTGAAAAAAATTGTCTCCGGCGTACGGTAACAGCTAAACCCTGCTGCAATATTGCCATCTGCAATTTTTGAATTGTTTTATTTGCATTCATCCTGCTGCCACCTCCAAAAAAACATAAAAAAAGAGCCACATACACGGTTTTTCTCCATGTATTTGGCTCATCGGCTCTGTTACACATATTATATTTTCTTTTTTGATACAAGTCAACAAGTTGCACCGGTGCAACTGTTGCACTTTTAAATAAAAAGGACATACCATTATGGTACATCCTCTTGGTAGTCAACCGGAATTGAACCGATGCCTTGTCTATCAACCTGTTCTGCCAGCCTAAACTATCTTCTACCTTATGCAAGTTACCCGGAATTGCACGGGCTCTCCGCTATGCGGTATTCTCCTCTGTGAACTATAGCCTTGCAACTTAAATATACCATATCCCATTTATAAATTCAATTTCTTTCGTTTGCGTTCCCATTGCTGCAATACATTATTTACTAACTTTTCGTCTTTCCCAGACAATCCTGGATATGTTCCATATTCGTCATGTTCATATCCGTTATGAGTGTGTGGCAATGCTCCATTATGCTTCTTTCCTTTCACATCAATTTGCTTCACTCTTTCTCCTTCAGCATCATGAAATGTGATATATTTAATGTCGTTGAATTTATCTACTGTAGCATATACACGCCCTGGTGTCATTGTTTCCATCGGAGCCTTCGCTCCGCCATCATTGGCTCGGACTACTTTTACATTTCCGAATTGTGCAATGGTCTTGTACTCAGTTCCATATCGTTTGCCGCTATCGCTTATCCCACTACTCGCTCCTCTGCCGCCCATTAAATGTCTTTCCTTTCTCCGCGTCTGCCGCGTGTGCTTCTTCTCTGGTCTCCCGCTGCTGCCACCCAGTCCTCTAGAACTACCACGCCCACCCAAAAATTGTAAATTTACTACCATTGTGATACCTCCGCCTCATGCCATTTTTCACTAAACTGCTTTTATGTGTATAATATTTTTCTTGCATTCATCTGGTACTCTGCCATAAAAGATAATCTGTGTAGGTTGTAACCTCTCCACCATCTCATGATAGCCGTCCAGAAAACATCGTTTCTTTTCCTTATTGTTCTGTGTTCCAACGGAAGATACTGCAACAACACTTTGTGTAGGTTCTCCATCGAAACACCATTCAAATGATTTCTGATCACTCCAACAGATCGTAGGAATCACATTGATACCATACATCTGCCAATATGCACCAATCCAGTGCTTACGATAATGGTTATAGATTTGCAATGGCTTTGGGAAATCCGTATACAGGCTAAAATCCGGTGTCAGCACGTACTTGAATCGCTGCAACATTGGAATGTATCTGTCCGGTTCTGTCCATACTCTGGTAAACTGGTAATCATCCAAGAAGAAATGCACTGCTTTGTTCTCTGGTTCTTTTGCATTTCTGGCATAATTAAATCCAATAAATTCTGCATTATTAAATTGTATAGATTCTATTTGTGGTATGTCATACTCCCCAATTCCATTAAATAGCATTCGCTGTACATTTTCATAATTCCTTTTGTGTCCTATACATCTTTCCTCCAAAATAAAAAAGAGCCGGACATACAAGACTTTTCAGTCTCATACATTCGGCTCAACGGCTCTAGTTTTTGACTTAAAATATTTATTCTTCATCAGCTTTTATATACATTAATCTTCCCATACTATCTCTCTCAAATCTTCCAGCCCTAGCTTCTCCCAAATAAACATTTTTTCCCACTAACTCACCTATCTTCTTTTCACTCGGCTCAATCGTATGTGTATTTATATTAACAAGCTTTTCATATTGCTGTGTTCTCTTTATTTCCCTCTGTATATTTCTAATATCTTTTTTTGTATATCAGCTAAAACATCATTTAATTGAACATCCCCCTTTTCTGGAATATTTACTAAATCTCTTTTTAGAAAGAGCTTCCGTAACCGGATTACTCACACACTCTTTATAATTAATGCTTTCAACCATAACTTTAAGTCGTTCCTTTAATTCTAATGCACCAGACATATCATCTGTATATTCAATGGTTCTCTGGTCATTGATATCAAATGGTAACTCAGATATATTTTCAGTAATATGAATAATTGGTTTTGCAGATGCATGTCTTATAGCAACTTCATACATAACATTAGGATTATTTCCAGTAAGATTTGCAATAACCAAATCACTGTTATATGCCTTTTCTATTATTGTAGACGTCATTGTTCCGCTATCATTTATTCTATGACTCACAATAACGGTATAATTTAATTTTTCTAATACAGGTCTGATCACTTCATCTATAAGTCCATCTATTTTTCTTCTAGTTATAGAACCATTTTCACCAATCGGTGTTATTACAAAACATGTTTTCATTTCTTTTTCATTTGACATAATCTTCACCTCGTGTGAAAATTATATAATGTTCTTTATTATATTCAATACCTTTTATACTTCTATCATGTTCAGTTTTCCACACATTATTCATTTGCATAATCAGCTTCATCTTTCAGATAATCCGCCAAATCCTCAACCGTAATTTCTGCTTCACTTTCTTTAGCGTACACTTCCAGTTCTGCAATCACTGTTTCTAAACTGTCAAATCTTTTTAATGCGTCAATCAAATTTCTCATGTTCTTAACCTCCTAAAGTTCAGTTTAAATACTTATTAATTGCTTCTTCTACATCTGATAAACGCACCCATTGGTCAACTTCCTTATCTCCTTCATAAATTGGTGCATCTTCCTGTTTAGCACGTTCCGCAACCTCTGCCATTACGGCAACGGAATAATTTATAAGAGTTTCTTTTTATTTTATCAATTGTATCCTGTTTATTAATTAATTTTCCCATATCTTCTCCTGCTATAAATTCTAAATATGTTCAGTTTACATCTTAAAAAATCATGCTCTCTTGATACTCTTCACTTTGACATATGGTATAAATAACATCTTCCTCCCAGCATCCTTCGTCATGGTCAAATCTGTAGTAGCATACGTCTCCGCTTTCATCAATAAAAGGAGCAGTGTAAGAATAATAGCAAGGCGTACCTTTTGGGTAATACGTCATTACCCATTCATTTCCTAGCATCGGGCATTCTATCTTGCCCCATTCTTCAACATTTCCACTCCATTCCAGCCATTTTATTTTTTCTTTTTCCATATACAATCTTCTCCTAAATTCTAATTTAACTGCTTATCGCCTTTCCAAACTGCATGCTGTCTGCACCATTCTTTATCGCCCTGCGTACATGGTACATCCATTTGTGCCTCATATCTGCAAAATTCACATGGTAAATGTTCCTCAGTGAGTAATCTCTTGATATCTGCTTTTTGCTGCTGCAAGCTCTCTTTTATATTTTTTGTGTTTTTCCGCATGATCCGTGTCTCCCATCTTTGCTACATACTGTCCGTATGTCATACCGGCTTCCCTTGCCTTTACCGCTATATCAACGACTGCCGCATTCGGATTTTCCATATGCACACCGTATTTCCTCTTTTTATCCTTTTCTCTCCATATACTCTTTTTACACTTATCACTGCAATACAGACGCTTTGATTTCGTAGCGTCAAATTCTTTCCCACAATATTTACATTTCTTTTGCATGATTCCGCCTCACTTATTCAGAACCTTCCGCATGGATGTCTTTTTACTGATGACTTCCAATGTGTCCTTGCTCTCGTATACGACCATCCAGTTTTCCGGTCTTAGTTTATGTGCAGAAATGATCACTTTCTGTGTTCTTGTCGGTTTACTTGGCTGTTTCATAATTCTCCTTTCTTCCGGAAGCCCCAGCTACGCTTCCGGAATCCTCTGTCGACAGTTACTGTGATATATTATCCAAAAGTTGGAAAATCCCATTTTTTATAGACTAGCCCATCTTCTGACCAGTCCGGATACTGCTGCATAAGATGCTCTTTCATGATCTCTAACATTTCCGGCCGGAGTCCGAGGTTGCCATTATCCAGCAGTCCGTGGTGAAACCTGCATCCGAGTACGCCGTTTTCTCTACTCCGAGACCGCCCTGGCTCTTATTTATGTAATGCATGATGTCCGGTATCCCTAAGAGCATTTCTGATCTGCATTTATCCATGTGGTAACCAAGCTTACAGAAAATACATTTGTTACCGTCCCTCTCTGCGATCCGGTAACAGGTTTCTTTTGTGAAATTGTAATTAATCTTGTTCTTTTTCTTTTTCATCTCTTCACCGCCTGCTGCATCCGCTCGATCTCTTTCTGGTATTTTCTCTTTAACCGTGGCTTTGGCATCCGCATCCATACGGACCAGATGAAAAGCCTGATCCTAAACATCATCCTCATCGGCATCTCCTTTGACCAGTTCCTGTAATGTGTCTTTTAAATATTCAACACGATCTAATATGGCGCCAGCATTCCCCTGTGGTATCGTATATTCCCAGTCATTTAGGGTTAAGCGGATAGCTTCAACCGTTCTCTTGGCATCCTCAATGATCTGCTTGTCTGTTTTCTTTTCCGGCAAATATTCCGGGTGGTTCATGATGTCGTCCTGTCCCGGTATCTGCTCCTCTGGTACGTTTTCTCCCCTGTTCTGATACGCTTTCTTCCGGTTTTGAAACGTTTTCCGGTAAATTTACAACATTTTGTTAGTTTCGCTGTCATTTATAACGGATTCTGTTACATTTTCCTCTGTATTCTTCGGATCCGGCTTTGGAATCTCCGGATCAATATCATGAAGTGTCTGCTCTTTCGGTGGTTCTGCTGCCTGCTGCACATCATCCTTCTTTTTGATCGTTGAGATAACTTTGCTCTCTTTTCTAGGTGCTGATTTCGGTTGTACCGGTGCAACTTTTTCCTTTTTCTTCCGGCAACTGCTCGCCGTATTCCTTTTCCCGTGATTCTCTCCATGTTTCTCTTTGCGTAACTGATCTTTCCAAATGCCTTTTCAATATCCTCTTTGCTGTATACCTCGTTCCGGCTCGCATCACGCAGGTTCAAAGTTTCACTTCATCACTGTTTTCTGTGATCGCAAGCATATGTGCACCTGCTCCCGGAATACGGACTGTGTAGACAGCTTGTTCATTCGGTATGAGGTTCTCAATGAAGTGTTTTCCTGTCTCTCCATTCTTAACAGCCGAAGTCCACAATTTTTGTATATTTCTGGTGCATCTTTACCAAGCTGATACATGGTCTTTTCAAGGTTTGTATCAAGTGCCTCTTTGCACGCTGTCCTTTTCTTCAAGCATGACTTCAATATCCGTGGTCTTTTTCTCCTCGTCCACGTCTTCTTTAAGCTGCTGGATCTCTGACTTGCTCAGATCCGGTGTCAGTACCTCGTTTACTTCATCCGGCAGCGACAGCATGATCGATAATTTGGCATATCCAAATCCCTGATATTCTGCTTTTGAGTTCCGGTGCGTATCCGCCCTCGGAGAACTTATCATTGATGTTCATGAATCTGGATACCTGCGTCTTATCGATCCCGTATTCTGCCTTTGCAAATTCTACGACATTCTGATAGCCGGATTCCGCTAAAATTCTAGTATCGCGCGCCACTTTTAACAGATATCCGATACGGACAAATCCCTCCGCGGTCTTTTTAACTCTGTGTCAAGCTCCTGCTTGTATTCTGCATAATTTCTGTATTCGATCACTTCGTTCATCACATTGCCTCCATAAAATCATTTTCCAGTGCATCCACCAGCAAGGTTCCCTGTAATCTTCCATGCCAGATCAGCTTCTTTTCTTCTCTTAACTGCTTATATCCATCTTTTCTTGCCTTGTCGCTCTTTTCTGCCAGTTTTTTATCTTCTGCCGATAGATTTTTCTTTACCCCTGCTGCCACTTTCTCAAAACGGAAGTGCATCATCAAGATCTTTATATGCCTCATTCAGCACTGACTTTTTCTGTCTTATATTTCCTCCCGGCTCAATCTCCAGCGTGTACCACGGTACATCCGGTCTTGTCTGCCCTTCTCAGGAACAGCAGGTATGTTTCCCTGATATCCATTCTCTGAAAATAAATATCACATGTGTGAATACAGTGCTTTAATACAATTCCTTCCTCGTAAATGTCCTTAATACTTTTGGAGCAACGATACAGTACCTGCCTTCACTGTATTCATATTTTGTAAGTTCTCCGGATTCTACCAGGCTCTTGGCATTTTTGAATTTCTTTTTCCTTTTCCCGGATCTCTTTTGCTGAATCCTTAAGTGATATCCTCGCCACCAGTTCATTGTGTGCCACTGTGAGGTCTTTCGGTTTTAAAAGCAGTTCTACCGTGCAGTCCATTTTCATTTTCTGCATCATGTCCACATAATCGCACCAGTCACTCCACAGATAATGCATATTCTCTTTTCTTCCAAGTGATCTTCTGTACTCCTGCTGTTTTCTTAGATAGTTGCAGACTTTGTGTATTGACAGATATTGAAAAGGATTTTTTGCGTTTTGTGTCTTCCGGGTAGATGTCTGCCTCGCATAAGGTCCTGATGTCCTCATCCCGGTATATGGTGTTATTTCTCTTTTCTTCCTGCAGCCACTTTAAAATCTTTCCGTCCCCATTTATATCCTTTAGTCTTTTTAACCTCCCCTTATCAATGCAGAGCATCTTTCCAAGTTCATGTGCATTTTCATTTTTCTGTGTTTCTTTGTACGCCCAGTCGCTCAATATATATTTTCCAAGCTCTGTAAGTCCTGCTTTCATGCACATTTCTATCAGCGGTCTCTTTTTTCTCCATCACCAGATAACGCCCTACATCCTCTGAACATCCACTTTTTACTGCAATCGGATATGATGACTTTGAAGTTTTGAAAACACTCGAAATATTTCTTGTATATATTCTCGTATCATCTGTTGGTATAAAATCTATATTTATCGCATACCAGCATGTTCTCCGTCTCTTATACTCTCCGTATTCATAGGTTTTGATTTCGTTTTCCCGTACAATCTGTCTGTGTCTCTATTTCCCAGAATTTACACTCATTTACATTTTTAGTGTCTTTTACATCCCTTCGCCCTGCTACAAACCTGCGCTGGATAAGTCCATCTTTATACCGCTGGATGCAGGTAAACGCTTTGCCTCTCGTTCTTATGTCGTTTCTTTTTTCTTGCGCGTGAGATATAAGTTACAAGCTTATGGCATACCTGGCATTTTCCCTGCATATTGTGTTTTGGCATTATTTTAAGTGGCACTGTCTTCAGACATGATGTACAGTATCCGTCTTTACCCCTGCACCCTTATAGTAGATAAAATTGCTTCCATCAAATCCGTTGTGCCGATACCAGTCTCTAAAACCTTTCGGTGGTTCTCCTATCGGTTTCATTACTTCATCCCACTTATCTATCTGCTCATTTATCCTCTTATCTTCCCGTCTTCTTTTACAACTCTCTTTGCCATTCCATAATCCCGGCGCTTCCTGCATGCTTGGTTTTAAGCAGTTTTTTATCGTATATATGCCTCCAGCATTAAAATACATGTATGTATCGTATTTTCTGTTATACCAGTAGCCTTCTTCCAGATTATCGATCATCGCTGTGCGCCACTTATACGTTCCGTCTTCCTGTCTCTCTCTTGTGATATAGCCTTCTCCCCTCATAATTGATGAAAATATCCCATTTAGGTTTTAAGATATTCTTCTCAATATCCTCCCGGTGCAGATTGAGACTTTTAATATTCCGTCTAACTGCTGGCATCTTGCAGCCAGCCAGTACTTGTATTCATGTACTTTTTAGACCAATCTTTCTTTTCGCCCGGCATTTTCAATGCATCTATCATGCTCTTTTGTCGCGTTCAGTGTCCGGAGCTTTTCCAGTTCTTTTTATTCATTCTGCCACCTTCCCATCTATGCCATAAAATACATTTTCTTCAATTCCGTCCGTTCCCACCTCAAATACTCCGGCGTCTGTTATCTCTCCATTGCTGTCTTCTTTGGCAATGTAAAGCATATCGCCCTTCTTTCCCTTTGCCTTTGGGTGTTTTCCTCTTACGAGCACATGACCTGTCCCTGCCGCATTTCCATTGTTTTTTCTTACAACTGAATCATCTTCTGCTTTTGATGTCTGCGACATCCAGATAAGTCCTCTCATGTACATCTCTGTTTTGATATCTCTCTCAACAGAGTGATCTCCGGTGCTGATATCCTGCTGTTGACACCATCCTCGTCAATGTTTCCTCCAAGTTCTACCAGAAAATAACGGTCATCCGGCTTATCATAATAACTCAATACTCCCAGCGGGTTATCTGTTGCGTGGAATCCGTCCCGTCCGCAGTGTGCACTTTCTTCTGTATACTTCACTCCCTGCTTATACTGGAATGTTCCTTTTCCCATTGTGCAGGTGAGATCACTATGAAATCCTTTATAAGCAAGCATCTTTTTATTCTCCTAAGTAATATTTTCTGGCTATATCTCTTACCTGTGCCCTGTTTGGTATGCCAAGGTAAAGCGGGCCTCTGAAATTTTCCAGCTTTCCATTATGATTTACTTTTGTAATCTTAATGGTGTCATCATTTACCTGTACCTTGTTCTCGAAAGCAAACTGTATCAGCTTCGCCATGCATTCTTTTAAACTTTTATCCTTTTTCTGACTGACTCTGCACATAAAGCTTCATTTTCTACACATTCTTCTGCCACAGTATCTTTCCAGTCTTCCATGATGCCTGCAATCTTTAATTCTTCACTTTCAACCTTCAGTTTTCCGATTGCTGCCATCTGCTTGCTCGCCAGTTCTTCCACGTCTCCTGTTGCATAATCCTCTGCATCATACTCACTCAGACCATTTTCCACTGCCAGCACCTTGAGGCTCTCAAGGTCTCCCTCTTCCTTTAATCCCTCTGCGGTCATGTTCAATTCTTCCACAGAGTCAAATTCTCCAAATCTTTCAAATAATGCCATAATTTATCTCTCCTTTATTTTGATTTCCTGCCGTAAACTCTCGGTATAAGCGTTTCTTTGGTTTAACAAAATTCTGATCAGATTTCCCTGTATGAGCCTGTCCAGTTCCTGCCACTTATCCCGGTTTTTTTATCTCGTGACCGTCCGACCTCGTCCAGTCGTTCTGTTTCCAGCGTTTTACATACTCTGCATCCTCATATCCGCTGTACAGGTACTTGGATTCCGTGTAGACTGTCAGGATACATTTTTCTTTCATCCGGTGCAGTGCCTGTATCAGAGCTTCCAGTGTGGATCGGTTCTCATTCATCTGTTGCACCGGTACAACTTCCCTGATCACCGCCGGGTACTTGCTGTTTTCTTTGTAATATTCCAGCGCATATCCTATATGTCCGTCCTGCTGCCATCTGCCTTTGATCCCGGTCACTATGTAAATGCTCACTTCTTTCATCCGCTGTCGCCTCTTTCCAATGGTTTTATTCTTATCTCCGTGTAACGCAGATAAGATAAGCCTGTGTATTTATTAACTCCGCACACCACGCCTTAGGATCGATGTAATATCCCGGTGTCGGCTCTGGTCCATTTTTATGATTTTTCTGACCGTCCATCTGTAGTACTTTTTTCGTTCCGGTTCTTTTTGTGACCAGATTTTTGAACATGAATATGTGGAACATTCTTTTTTCTCCTCCGGTGTGAATAGCGATAACTGCTCGTATCCATCCTCATTTTCGTCCGGCAGTGGCTTTGTTATATAATTTGCCAGACGCCTGAAATCTCCATCCTCATATAACGGTGTGAAATTCACATATCCGTGTTTCTTCCAGTACCTCTGAATCAATTCACTCGTTGCCGGCTCTCCTCGTATCTTGTTGATTATAATGTGTATATGTATTCCGCCTTTTTTTCCTATCTCGATACGCATGATCCATAAAAGCTGTTTCCCCTCTTTTTGTACGCCCTTCTCATGTTCTGCCAGAAATTAGTCATTATCTTTTTTATCTCCCTGCAATGACATTCTTGTGCCTTCTGGGAAAGTCAGTGTTGTCCAAAGATCACCTTCATAGAAATTCCATCTGATCTTTCTCCACACTTCTCTCTCTTTCTTCCACTGGTTCTGCTTTTTATCTGCTCGGGGTGGCTTTCTTCTTTTTTCTGTCTCTTCTCTCCCTTCGCTCCGTATTTTCCCTCCCATTTATACTCAATGTCATTGCTGTTTAAAAACTCATATGTGTCCTTCAATACATGTCTACCTCTAAATGTTTCTAAGTTTAATATACTTATATTGTTAAATAGACCGGGTGAAAATCCCCGTTTTCCTTGCATTTTTAGGCTTTTGTGGTAATATAAATATAGAGTTATACGTTCCCAACGTTTTTTACTCACAGGGTTAAGAAAGTGCTAGTTTCTTAACCCCTTTTTATTTACCAATACCATGACATCCTCATATGTCATCCTCTGCATGTCAAAGCCTCTCTTAATGCTCTCAAATCCCGCCTTAATGCATTACTCTTCATCAAACAATCCTTCTACCGGTTCGTCTCCTGTCTGTCCCCAAAAAGTTCTATTTTAAAATCCTCTGGGGCTTTATAAACAGTGCTACCGTCCCGGCGATTTCCCGGACCATCTTTGCTTCTATGTATTCCTTCCGGCTAAAATGATGTCTGAATACGTCAGCCTGGAGCCTGAGCTTTTTAACTAGGTCTGTATCCTTTATCATCTGCTCTCTTTCCTCCAAATGCCTCTCTTACTTTTTTCTTCTGAAAACATTTCAAACAGCTTGTCCTCTGCCTCCTTATCTAGTTCAATGAAAGTTGATACAAAGACTGTGTTGATGAAACACCACTTCGCCCTGCTGTAATCCCCTGCTTTCATGCATTGTTCGAATTTTTCCGGCTGTCTATACAGTTTGTCCACTGTTTCATTTACTGTCAGCATAGAACACCTCCGTTCTCATAAGATATCTGAAGCCATATAATTTTTCTGTATTAAATTCTTTCTCTACTTCTTTATACATGGTCAGATATTCTTCGTCTGTGATTACTTTCATGCCATTTATCAGCACAAGCATTCCTGTTAATTTGTGTCGGTATTCCTCGGTATATTCTGCCTTGATCTGAGCATCAACCTTTATTTCGCTTAAACATTTGAGGAAAATAGCAAACCATGTTCTATATTCCGCTATCATTTTTTCTTGTGTAGCTTTTTGTTCCATGTATCCAGTCCTCCATTATTTTCTGTCTGCGGTCTGTACGGATCTGCTCTAACACAGCGTCTATTCCGGTACGAAGTGCCGAATCATAAATGTCATTCATAGACAATTCCAAATTTGATGTTCCTGCTTCATTTGCTTTATAAAATCCTGGATCAGTGCTTCCTCATGAGGACTAATCTCCGTCTTCAGCTGCAATCTTCATAATCTTCTCCTTTCGCCGCTCTATAAAGCAGGTAAAATCCTATCAGAGCAAACATAATAAGTTGTTCGCAACTGCCAATTGCCAAGAAAAAACATTCCTGCTCCTTCTAAAATTTTCTTTTTCATCATTCATCCCTCACTGTAAAGATCGTTCCATCGATTTTTTTCCTGCTTTTCGATTACCACATGTCTCTCTTTTTTCCTTATCTGAATTTCCATTCAGCTTTAAGAAAACCATTAATACTGCTACAGGCAATGGAACTCTCGAATAATTTTCAATAATCACTCTCATAGCTTGTCCTTCCGCCACTTCCTACGTGGCAACTTTCATCTGTTTTTCCATATCCTTTTTTTCCTGGGCAAGCAGAAGCCTGACGGCTGCATCATTCAACCGCTGATGCCGCTTTTCTTCCTCTTCCGGTGTGAGGATTGGAATAAGGTTGATATTTGTACCATTTGGAAATTCCTGGATTACTCTCTTATATTCCATACACTGCACCTCCTGTTCTTATCTAATGCTTTAAACGTTGTCCGTGACACTCTTTCTATTGAATTATTTTGGTGTTACAATCTCCTTACAGGACATTGCCGTGTCCGAGTATCATGAAAGGAGATTTGTTATGATATTTATTTGTCCTCTAATGAGTAGTGCAACAAACAAAGTTCCATGCGTTACAAATTGTGCTTTGTTTATAAAAGAAGGTAATAATGCTACCTGTTCCATCAATATAAATGCACTTCATACTTTAGAAATTGAAAATAAGCTGGATTTACTCAGCCGTAACAATCGGTCCTAATTTGTTTTCACTTATCATTTTCTGTTGTATATCAGCTCTTGCATGTATCAAATCTGCGAGAGCTGATACTGTCTTGCAATACTCATCTTCACCGCAGAATTTCTCGTTTTTAATGATTTTTTCACACACACTCATAATTGTTTTATCAATTACTTTTAAAGTTTTTTTCTTCATCTTTACTCATCTCCTCTCTGATATGATTTGTTCTTTCGAATACTTGAATTTTTGTTTCGATAATGTTAATATTTACCCACCCTAACAGCGAAGGAGGGATGCGTCCTTTGTGGAAGCGTTTTTGCTTTGCCCTGCGCTTTGATGAGTGTTGGTTGATTTACCATCTCCAGTACAAAATGTGTTTGCAATAGGGCTATTTTTAAGCGAGTACCTATCGTATAAGAAACACGATATCTGATTGGATAAGTGCACTACTTTGATTATCATTTCCGGTAAACCACAGTCGCGAATGTGGGTGAGCCTTGAGCCGGAACACAGATATCTCATTGCAGTAAATAGGTCGAAATTAAGTATCAGATAGTAGTGCATCTGGTACTTCTTTTGTTTTCTCCGGTATACGGGGCTTGAGAAATTTGTTCGTATCTACTTTTAACGCTCCACAGATCAAAGCATATTCCTCTAAGCTTAATGTTCTGTTCCCATTCAATGCCAAATTTAATTTGACAGGATTGATGTTTGTTTTTCTACTCACATATGCCTGTGATATTCCCCTATCCTCTAAATAACTTTTGATCATCACTCCGATATTCATTTTTTTATCACCTCGATTCGCATTTTGTGATGTTGTCTGTATGATATATCGCATTTTATGATTTGTCAATATATTTTTTCACGTTTTGCGATATTTTTATTTACATATTCTTAATTTTGTGCTAATTTCAATCTAAGGAGGTACTTGTATGAATGAATTATTAATAACTAGACTTCGAAATGCGCGAATTGAAAATAATATGAAGCAACAAGATGTTGCTGATATACTCGGCATAAAGCCAAATACTCTGAGTAATTGGGAAAAAGGTCGTACTGAGCCAGATATAGATACTTTTGTCAAATTATGCGATATTTATCAAATAGATTGTTCTTCTTTATTAGAAGATGTATATGCTTTTAAACGTGTAAAATCAGACATATCTCTCTCAGAATATGAATCCATAAAAAAATACCGTAGTCTTGATGACCACGGTAAGGGAATTAGTGAACTTTACTCTGGATAAAGAAACCGAACGCATTGAAAAATACGGTAAACTTGGTGAAGTTTCTCACCCTGTTACTTCTTTCCCAATGCGACTAATTAGCTACTATTTTTAAAAATGCCTCTGCCGGAACAGGTCAGCTTGTGATTGATAATCTCCCGGATAAGGACATTGAAATTCCAGATAAGCCGGAATACAGGAATGTCAGTTATGCAATTGGCGTAAATGGTTCCTCAATGGAGCCTGCATTTCAAGATGGAGACATTCTTCTCGTTGAAGCTACGCAGGAAATCGAGGTTGGAGACATTGGCATCTTCAGATCAACAATGAATGTTTTGTGAAGAAACTTGGCGAAAAAAGAGTTGATTTCTTTGAATAAAGACTATAAGAACATTCCTCTGGATGAGACTCGCCACTCTTGGAAAAGTAATTGGAAAGCTTTAAAACATTTAGGTAAAAAAAATATGACAAATAATGAATTGTATGCAATGGAATTATTACTAGGTGGTCACTTACACGGCAGGAAAATTGGGCAAAAGTTATTGCACTTACTTTTTTAACAGAAGCTTGTATCACTAATCACGAGGCTTTGGATAAGTGGCTTTTAAATAATGGATATATTCGTATGCCAAATATACATGAAGTGCTGTCCCTATATAATATAAAAGAGCTAAAATGCTTCTTGCAATCATTTGAATTGAAAATTTCTGGAAAAAAAGATGAACTTATCTCTCGTCTAATAGATAATGCACCCAGTGATTTCCTTGATACTGAACTTTCTAATCACTCAGAATACTATTTTCTATCTGATAAGGGCGCTGAATTTTACTATAACAATATCGATTTGGAGAAATATCACAAATATATTATTTACGATATTCCTTTGAATGAATACTTTCAGTATAGAAAATCAGGTATTACAAATAATTTCGAAGATATTGCTTATATAATTTTGACTAAACAAATAGATGATGTTAACTGGAACAGTTCCCATGTCGTTTTTAACAATTTTAAATTTATGTATTTATCAGAAATCTGTGAGCGTCAAAAAAATATATGAAAATGCACTTTATTATGCATTATTTAAATTATATTTTGATGTTAATTTAATGAATAATTATGGTTTGTTTTATCCCGATGAATATGAGGATTTATATCTTGTTCATAGTATCGATAAAATGATTGAGCGAATAGATTCATCGTATATTATCAATAAATATTTAATAGCTCAATTGCTAAATTTTCTAATTATTACCATGAATCTATCATTGATGAGATTTACTCATCCAAATATATCAAGCGTCTTTTTTAGACAAAATCAATTTTAAACAACTTGTTTGTGATATATTTGAAAGTTCAACATTTGACGGTCTTATATATATAAATATTATTAAATCAAACTATAGAAATTTTTTAACAAAGAAAATACGTACTCTACCGAAAAAGCTTTCAAAACAGTCTTCTGTTTTTTGCAAAGCTTAAGAACCTTTTAATTTATAGTTGTACCAGTACAACTGTTGCACTGACAATATAATACACTTACTAAAGGGAACTGAAGGGGCGATATGCCAGCTGCCGGATACTTAAGAAGGGAGCTGGTGCCAATGGTTACATACAGTGATTTATTCACTTTCGTGATTATGCTCTGCGCTGTTATAACTCTTGTTTTACATATTAATAGCAGAAAAAAATAGCGCCCTCAGCCTGGTAAACTAAGACGCTATTTTATAGAACATTTTTTTACCGGCGGCTAGGCTTTTTTATCTAGCTTTCGGTTCTCTTGTTAAGTGTATTATATGTCATATACATATTTTTGTCAATTTAAAACCGCCCCTGCGGACCGGACACCAGTCAACAACAGAGGCGGAAACGTGCTCCGTAGATACACGCCCTAAGCAAGCATATTGTATCATTCGGGCAGCCAAACGCAAGCGGAACAAACGTTCCTTGCTGGCTGTTATTTTTTATACCCATTTTTCATATATTTTTATGAGGGAGTGATACTATGTACGAATTAACTCAATCAATGGAATCCTTAAATGTAGACGAAATTATTGTCTATCTGCGTAAATCCAGATCAGATAGTCCCGAAATGTCTGTTGAGGACGTTTAAAAAAACATGAGGAAATGATTCAGGACTATGCCAATACTCACTTTGGCTCTCCTATCCCGGAAAAAAGAACATCTACCGTGAGGTGGTATCCGGTGAGACGATCGACTCCAGACCGCAGGTTAAGATTGTTCTGCAGAAAATAGAATCTCCGCAGATAAAAGCTGTTCTCATCGTAGAGCCACAGCGTCTTTCCCGTGGCGATCTGGAGGATTGCGGCCGGCTTATTAATATCCTGCGCTACACAAATACCATGGTTCTCACTCTCACACACTCATTTAACCTTCAGGAAGAATATGAACGCAAATTTTTTTTGAGATGGAGATCACCCGAGGTAATGATTATCTGGAATACACCAAACGCATTCTGCGGCGTGGTCGGGAATCCTCTCTTTGCCAAAGGACATTATATCGGCTCTGTAGATCCTTACGGCTACCGCAAGATTGTGATTAAAAAAAGATGGTGTCAACTGCCACACGCTGGAAATTGTCCCTGAGGAAGCCAATGTGGTCAGGCTGATCCATGAACTCTATGCTTATACTCCGGGTGGTATCGGTTTTACAAATATCGCACATAAGCTTGACAGCATGAATCTGAAACCGAAAAAGGCAGCACACTGGACACCTGCAATTATCAGTTCGATTCTCTGCAACCCTCTCTACCTCGGACTGATCCGGTGGGATACCAGAAAAGTTGTAAAATACATCAACGACGGACAATTGGAAAAATCACGTCCACGAAGTTCGGATGCGAAATATTATAACGGGCTGCGCATGAACCTATCATCACCCAGGAATTATACGATGCCTGCATGGCAAAGGCGCGGAACCAATCCAAGTCTGCGCAGGAACAAAGAGCTCTGCAATCCATTTGCCGGACTGCTCTACTGCGGCACCTGTGATCACGCTATGTCTCTTAAGATATATAAAAACCATAATTCCGTTTCACAGATGATGCTCTGCAACCATCAGGCTTACTGCCATACCAAATCCGTCCTCTATTCTGCCCTTTTAAGGCGTTTCATCTCTTCTATGGAAAATACTATACATGACTTTGAATTAGCTCTCCTTGCCGACAACGGCAACGCACAGACTGTAAATCAAAGCATCGTTGCAAACCTTGAAACACGTCTTAAAAAATTGCAGGAAAAAGATATGAGACAGAAAGATGCTTATGAGGATGGTATTTACTCAAAGGAAGAGTTTTTGGAAAGGAATATCAAAACCCAGCAGGAAATCGCTTCTACGATCACTGCTCTGACTGCTGCAAAAGAGACAAAAGAAAACTACGTTGATTATGGGGAGAAAATCCGGCGTTTCCGTGACTGTATCAATGCCTTAAATGATCCGGAGCTGTCCGCCACGGAAAAGAACCAGTTTTTAAAATCCTGCGTTTCCAAAATCATATATTATAATAATATGGAGTCAAAAGCAGGTGTCGGACGATACGTGGAAAATGTTTTTCTTAGAAATCCAATACATATAACCATTTCCAACATCATGTACCTGATGAATTAGCGCATCTGGAAATGGTCGCATCCATCGTCCGACAGCTCACCAAAGGCTTAAGTGCAGAAGAACTTGAAGCTGCCGGATTTGCACCATATTATGTCGCCCATACCGGTGGTATCTGGCCACAGGCGGCGGGCGGTATTCCTTTTAACGCCTGCGAATTTCAGTCCAAGGGTGATGCCCTCACCGATCTTTTTTGAAGATATGGCGGCAGAACAGAAAGCGCGCACCACGTATGACAATATTTTGAGGCTGGTCAAAGACCCTGATGTATGTGATCCGATCCGTTTCTTAAGAGAGCGTGAGGTCGTCCACTTCCAGCGTTTCGGTGAAGCCCTGCGCATTATTCAGGATGACCTCGACAGCAAGAATTTCTATGCATTCAACCCAGAGTTTGATATACCAAACTGTCCTCGCAATTAGATAACCTTAACTGTTCCATCAGCTTTTGCATTGCACTGACTGGCGCAGACCAAAAAGCAGAAAGACTGTCACACAAAATCTGCTCTCATCGAGTTCTTTGTATGACAGTCTTTTTTATATACACTATTTATTCATGCCGACCGAATACTCACAGTACATATTCGATCATGTATGTCTTATTCGAACTTTGCAACCTGAAGCTTGCGGATCAGTTCACGCAGATTCTCAGCCTCACTGCTCATCTCCTGACTGGCAGCCGCACATTCCTCGGATGTTGCGGAATTCGTCTGTACAACGTCATTGATCTGCTCAATTCCTTCGTTGATCTGATGGATTGCTGTTGTCTGCGTCTCTAATGTATCCGCAATATTTCCAACCTGCTCTGTGATCGTTCTGGAATTATCGGCTACGTCTTCTAACTGTGTTGCTGTCTGATCTGCAATGACCATACCTTTTTCTACTGCTTTGACAGAAGTCTCGATCAGAACCGCTGACTCTTTTGCTGCCTGTGCACTCTGGTCGGCAAGTACTGTTACCTGATCTGCTACCACCGCAAATCCTTTTCCGGCTTCGCCGGCTCTGGCTGCCTCGATAGAAGCATTTAACGCAAGCAGATTTGTCTGGGATGCAATCTCATTGATCGTTGCGATAATCTTATCAATTTCTTTGGAAGCCTCGTTGATCTCGTTCATGGAATCAACCATCTCATGCATCTTACCGTTGCTTTCTAAGATTGCATTTCCAAGTTCTCCTACTTTTCCACTGATCTCTTTTGCAGACTGGGCGTTCTGTGCCACCTGATCTGCCACGTTTGTAACAGTTGCAGTCAGTTCTTCCACAACTGCTTTGCCTGATTGGTAGCGCCCTCGGCAAGATCATTGGAGCTTGCAGCCACCTGTTCTGCTCCTTCGGACACCTCATTGGATGCACTCTGGATGCCCTTGACTGTCTCAGCCATGCTCTTTTCAAATGCCATAAAGGAATCTAAGATCCCTATAAAATCTCCCTTCCATTCCACTTCCGGCTGCACATCAATATTGCCCTCCGAGAACAATTTCATTGCACGTCCGATATCATCCACATAAGCTCCAAGTATGCGGATAGATTTACGCATACTATGTGCAAGTTTTCCAATCTCATCCTCAGAACGATATTCTAATGTACTGTGCAAATTACCCTCTGTGAGTTCCTTTGCAACATCCTCGATCGCATGCAGTGGTTCGAGAATCGAATCAACCACGACATTACTTATTTTCTTCACAAAAAGAATTGCAAATATCACACTTAAGATGATCACCAGAATTCCTGCCACTGTCATGCAGCCTGTAAAGATCACCGCCTGATGGCTTGCCTTGTCAGTCACTGCATCTAACTTTTTCCCAATAGCGACTGCATTGTCTAATGCCGGCGTACATTGGTTAATAATAGCATCCGCAGCTTCCTCTGTCTGTCCACTCATGATCTGTTCCATAATGGAATAGCCGATATTTCCCCAATCAGAAAGTGCGGATGCATATTCCTGATAGAGCTCGTCCGATATGATTCCTGTTGCCTTTAGTGCCTTCAGTTCTGAATCCACCTCAGCAAGCTGTGTTTCTACCTGTTGCTGATAACTGTCGTAAGTTGATGTGTCACTGTTTAATGCCATCTCACGGATATTTCTCGCCGCAGAATTGACATCGATCCTGCAGATTTTCACTGCAACATCTGCACGTTCTACATTTTCCACATAACGCAAGCATATTCCCCATTAATAAACCTATAACAATAAGAGAAAGCACACCGGATACTATCATCCTCAAAATGACTCTTCCGTATCCGTAAATGAGTCTTTCTTTCTGCATTTTTCAAGTTTCTTCTTCATCCTGTGTACCCTTAATGGTATAACTGCCATTATTTTTCCCTTCGTAATTTATTTTTTTAAATATTTTATCACTTTTCCAGAAAATAACAATCCATTCTTTAAAATTTATTATTTTTAATTTTTTCAACTGATCATCTCATCTTAGCGGTCATACCGGTTTTTCATCACGGCCGGCTTAACCGGTCAACAGAATCGAGTATATCCTGGATCTGAGGTCTCATCTCCGGCATTTCTTCCATAAACTTTGCCACTTCCGTGCGCTGTTCTTTTAAGATACCGGCATTGTATTCCATCCGGCTTCGAAGCTTCTGTCTGCGCATCACAAGATTATGGGTGATCTCCACCATCTCCTTGTGGTCGATCAGTGCAACTGCCTGCGGAATCCATACCCGTGAATCATATAAACGATATGCGGAGAGTTCCCGGATCATACGGTTGTTAAAATAATCAATATCATCACTGTTCTGTTCAAACTTCTCTTTCTGTTTGACCGCATCCATATAGCATTCCCAGATATATTCAGTTCTTTTCCATTGCGGACATGATATTTTTCACATGCATAATCCACTGCATTTGTCATATTGACATATTTGATCTTCACTTTATTCAAAAGAGTGATCGCCTTATCCGCATTTGCCTTTGCTCTCCGGCTCTCGGTCCTGTCATTCATCATTTTCAGATACGGAAGGCAGATGCCCAGTACTGCTATAAAAATAAGGATCATCCAGATGAGTCTCATATCTGTCCCCAGTATGATCTGCGTGATCAGAAGAATCAATGCCGCAGTCACAGACAGTCCTGCTGCCACATACATGAACTTCTGCATTTTTACCCTGTCATGGGAAAGGATCTCCTGATATAACTGCCATTCTCCCTTCTCACGCTCCAGGTATTTCATGTCACGCCTGATAGTCTCCAGATAAGCCTCGTTGGACTGAAGGCGTTTGATCGCATTTGGAATATCACTCTCCTCCTGCTGCATCTGTGCAAACTGCACATCTGCAATTTTTTTCTCGGAATGCATCAGTTCATATCGTGTTTTATTTAAAGCAACAATATTGGATGCGATATCTGTGATCGGCTTTTTTTCTTCCTCTGTCAGCCCTTCCAGAGTCTGGATATCATTCAGATAAGAAGTGACCACTTTGTATTCTGCCTTTTCATCCTCGATCTCTTTCGTTGTCTCGATCATCTGCTCCAGACGTTCAATGACATAATGCTCCACTTTATGTGGATTCTCCCTGTCCTTTTCATTCAGAATGCCTTCATTCAGTTCATCAAATTTATTTTCCAGTGTCTTTTCTTTTTTTCTTCTTTTGAAAAAAACATATGCTCATCCCTTATAATCTACAACTTTTTTATACGCTTCTGACCATTTCCTGATCTGTTCCATAAGCGGTTTATTCTCCTCCAGCTGTCCCTGTGCATCTTTTATGAGACGTTCGGCCTCACTTTGCTTTTTTTAGAATATCCTCACTTTTTAAAACAGAATTCCATTGGTCTGACATACTCTTAAACGCTTCATCTGAAACATGAAATTCTTCCTTGTATTTTTTAAAATATCTGTTTTTTTGCCAGACGGCAGGCTGCCATACACGCAGCCAGTGACTCTCTGTTCTGGTTCAGCCGGTATGCATTCAGAAAATTCGCCGCAGCCTCGTCAAATAAAAATAACTCTGCACAGGCAGTTCCTAGATTGTGCCTGATATTGCCCTCTAAGACCGGATTTTTTTGCACTCCTCCTCCATTCCAAGCAGTTTCCGGTATTCATGGATCGCTTTCACATACTTTTCACTCTCCATGTAACGGTCTGCCCGGATCTTCGAACATTCAAATACAGATTTATTCTGCATATCCAGCAAAGCACAGAACGGATGGCGTATCGTGTCTTCTGAACAGTATCCGCAGCTTCTTAAGATCAGTTCCGTAAAATCAGAAAGACTCCCATTTCCGAGCAAAACACTGCGCAGCGACTGTGCCAGATCTTTTTCATCAAGTTCCTGCCCGATCCAGAGACAGAGTTCCTCACTCATAAAAATCTGCCTCGATCAGATACAGATGGTTTTCAATATAATAGCAGAGTTCCTCCAGCGAATATACATTGAGTGAGATATTATCAATATAGTATGGCATAGCAAAGCAATTGGATGGCTGCATAAAATCAATTCTCCCATCTTCCCACTCCCTCTTTACAATGACATTGTATATTCCCATGTCAGATCCGAACTCTTCACAATCTCGCCAAACCCAAGATCACGGATTTTAATCTTTACCTTGGAATCAGAAACCGGTTTTGCACTGATCCGGAGTCTTGTAGTTTTCGGCTTACGTTCCGGCAGATCCGATAATTCCAGCTTTTCTATCCTTGCATCCCTGCTGTGTGGCAGCTGAAGCCAGAAATCAATCTCCTTATCTCCATCCAGCAGCACCTCACAGTCTCCGGAAGCTTCATACCAGTTGTCTCCCGCATTGATCAGAGACAAAAATTCCCATTTCCCACGATTTTTCACTTTCAGGCTGACATTTCACTTTCATTTCATTGTCGCCCATATAGACATACGGCCATGGATTTTTCTGTTCACGGACGATCGCCGCATAGCAGGCTCCCTTGGAATAAAGGTTCTTACCTATAAATGCCCTTCGTCCCCTTACACATGTAGGAAAGAGACATTTTCATCCAGTCACCGTCAAATCCATCTCCGACAAGATACACAGAGGAACAGATATGTCCATGAAAACTGTCCAGCAGGATCTTATAAAATGACTCATCTTTATGGAGTCCGTCTAATGCATGTACTTCCTCTGTGATCCTTACCATCTGTGGCACTGTTCTTGTATCACGGACGGTAGCACAGCATCTCACTTCATCTCCACGGCAGTCAAACAAAAAAATATCATGCAGCCATAACTCCTGCTTCTGGTTGTATACAAAATAATAAAAACTTTCTTTTCTGTCCTGTAAAATCAATTGACTGCGTCCTAATCCGAGATCTTCTGCCACCTTTCCGAACAGCTCCGTCAGTTCTCTTGACAGGGCTTCCACTGTGATCACCAGGCAGTCCGGCAATCCCGGATTTCCCAGACGGCTCGCTAAAAGAAGCAGTTTCTTGATATAGAGCGCAAAAAGCTCCTCTGCCTCATACACGATGTTTTCCACAGTCACCTGTTTTTTTGCAAGTGCATTGTCAAGCAGATGGCCGATCACATCTTCATTCTGGAGCAATGCCATCTTTTTTGCCTCCTCACCGATAAACCACTGTCCGATCCCCGCTTTTTGATCAACGCCACCGGGATCTGGTAAATCTCACTTCCTGCGATCGTACTCAGTGTTTCCGGCTCTCTCATGCCGGCTTTGTAATAACTGATGACGGCATTCCTGTCGTCCATATCGATTCCAATATAATAACACTGCTCCGTCATCTTATGTGCCGTCCTTTCCAATATTTTTATAGCAATTTAAAAAGCTTCTTTACGGTATCGTCCATGCTTACATACTTTCGCATGCTCTCTGAAAGCATTGTCTCATCCTGCATGGCATAAGCAAACATAATATTGTTGATCACATCATACCGGCTCTGGTCTTTATCCCCATACATATTCTGGTTTGAAATCTGCCGGCTTTCCACCACTTTCCACTCCCCATGAAGCTTCTCTGAAATATAATAGGACACGGATTCCCCAAACAACAGCACAAACACCTTCACATAAATACCGTCATAAACCTCGGGATCTCTTCCTTATGGTATTCCCCACCGTTTACACTATAGTTTAACAGCACATGCTGGTCTGCCTTTGTATGATATTCCACAAAAAACTTATCATACAGATGATATTTTCGGATCATTGTCTCCCCGAACTTTTTGTAGAAAGCAAAATATAAATTTCTTCCGGTATACTTCATCAAAAGTTCGTCTGCTATTTTGTTGTCAACTGCATCGAGTGCAGAAATTTCAGACAATTGCTTTAACAGTCCGAGCAGACATGCATCATTTAATGTCTGCCCGCAAGATAGCGCTCCCTGATCTGTGAAAATACATGTTCCGGTATCATCATATCATTCACCAGATAATAATGGGAAAATAAGAAAGGTACGCCATGCAGACTAATTCCCTTCCACCCCCGGCAAGATAACTGTCGTAAATCCGTTCAATCTCATCCACATAATCTGTCGAATAAAGCATCTGCGTGATAATACGCTCCTCCAGATCAAAGGTATCGATCTCAAATTCTCTGGCAGCTTTCCAGATAGCAGCCATCTGCTTGGTTGGTCCCTGAAAAAATTTGCACAGATAAATCAGGATCACATCATTATATTTTTTCATGCGAAAAGCAGTTCTGTGCCATTCCAAGCAGATAATCATTCTCCTCAAACGATTGTTCCGTGATCTCATAACTGCACAATTCCACTCCTGCCCTGCTTCCAAGTCTGTCATATCCATAGAGGTGTACCAGCTGAAATGCCCGTTCAAACTGATGTGTCTCTATGAGCATCTCCTCTATATAACACTGATTTTCCAGCGTCATATTACGGATATCCACTTCACTCAGATATGGTTCTATCACAAGCATCTCGCCTTTTTTCTGATAAAAGCGGATGATCTCCGGAATCAGATAAGCTTTATATTCATCACTGACACGCTCCGACTGTGTCAGCATCCGAAAATATCTTCCATCTTCCACAGTAAAATCGCCGCATCCTTTTTGCCATCGAAATAATACAAGAGATATGACAATTCCTCCGGCGCAAGTTCCATACATTTTTCCAGATAATTTTCCGGGTTGAAGTAATGCCTCATCCTGATAATCATCGGTATAGCAGTTTCCCCCGGTATCACAGAGAATGACTGTGTAATCTTTGGAATATGCCTTAAAATATCCGCATCCGTTCGTCAATGTAACAACCTGTGGTGCTTTTAACTGCCAATGCAGGATATATGCCTTTGCGATTCCACGGTTTTCGCAGCATAATTTATGTACAAATAAAACTTCTGCCGCTTTATGCGCCAGTTCCTCATTCAGGATGCTGACAGGAAGGATCTCCCGGTAAATGACCGCAAGATTGTCATCCATATGTCCGGCTTCCATCTGTGCAATCGCAAACTGTTCCATATTTCTGCGGTATTTATGGTAAACATCCGGCTGTTTTTCCTTTGCTGCGATGATATTCACATATAAGACCGCCATATGACGCTAAAGAAAGCCCACTGTTATACTGAAAATATAACTGGATCATCTTTGGGATCATGCAGTCACCTCATTTTTGATCCATGGAGATCAAAAATGCCTCATACAGATTCGTGATCCGAATTTCACTGTCAATTCACGTTCATACCAGATATGATATCTGGGTGCGAACTGTTGACCACGGATCAGATAAGTACATATCGCTGCGACCATCTCCTCTGAAGGGTCTGCCTCATAACATTTTTCCAGAACCGGATACCATTTTTTCTGATATTCCCTCTGTTCCGGCAGCAGATTGCGCACCTGCAATGCAATATCTTTCGAGATAGCATCCTGTTTTGCTGCCCACCCTAAAATCTTTAATGTAAAATTATTTAATCCAGATAAAAGGTATGGATCCTGCCAGATCAGATAATACGCCTCCAGATACAGATATGGGCTGTGGCGGCCTCGCCCGATCCACTGCTCGATCGCCTTGAATCTTCTGGAACTATTACGGTAAAACTCATCTTTTACAAATAAGAGAATCCAAAACAACATGGAATCATCCGGATAATGATGAAAAATCTGCTCGATCTCCTCCGTCAGACGATCCACATAAGACTCTTCGCGTTCCATCAGTGTACATAGATACAGATAATATCCCCAGACCGGTGTTGTCCGGTCAAGACATTCCGTTTGTAGTCTGTTAAAATCCAGCTTGCCTCCTGCTTCTGCCGGTTGATCAAAAGTGCCTGCGCCTTCATTAGGCGGTGCATTGGTTCTTCCGGCTCTAAAATTGCCAGATGATCCAACAGTTCCACAGAACTTTTTGCCCAGACCCGGTAACGATCCGTTTCAACCGGTAATCAATATAAAGCTGCATAAGTTCTGTCCGCGCCTGTCCGGCTTCCCTATGTTCAGAAACCTCCCGCTCTTCCTCTCTCTCCTTACAGGAAGCGGTAACGGTATATAGAAAAGACTGATCCGGGAGTTCAAAACACAGTCTTCCAAAATTCTTACCGGCATGCATCGCATCTGCATCGATATAATACTCGTAAAAACAGGTACTTCCGATAAAATCATTCTCTGTGATGATCTGTTTCCCCGGAATCAAAAAGTCTGCATCTGAAGAAACGTGGATACGGACAGCACCCCATTGTGGTTTCTGGATCTCTAACTGCTCTTTTTGCTGTTCCTGCACACCATAAAAACTTTTCTCAGTCTCTTCGAACGTGACCTCCACTTTCTTCTTATGATGGGAAGCGATCAGAAATGTTTCCACGATCAATGCAGCTTGCGGCTGCATTCTCAGTCCCTCATAGAGAATACGGTCTTTATCTTCCCTGATCAGGTTTTTGAAATTGCTGGAATAAAATAAACGGTATGCCTCATCATAATTTTCCTTCGCAAGCCTGCAAAAAAGTCATCCAGATTCTTGATTTTTCCAAAGGAAGAATCCGCATACAACCTGGAAATGGACACAACAAAAGAAAGGTTATATTCCCCCGGTTACATACGATAAAAACTCGCCTTTCTGAATATCCCCTTCTATCAGCCCCTCACTGTGAAACTGATACCGAATACGCACTTCTTCCCCCTCAAACTGAGGTGTAAGACATTCCATACGCGGATTGGAAGAATAAATGATGCCACGCATTTTTACCTGATTCGTGCTCGTAATGACAAAACTGCCTGTTTCATCCTTTCCTTCCAATACCTCTAACTCTATCTTCTCTGTAGACAGAGATAGTTTTCGGACCATTGTTATCGAATTTTCCATTTGCAAGCTGTTGTATCCTTTTCCGCAATTCGACACCTGCTCCTATCTATTTTTATTGCTTTTTTTTAAGCAATGACTATAATAAATTATAAACTAATTTGGAGGAGTAATCAATGATAAAACACAAAGACCACTTCCATGGAAGTGATTTAGAGAAAATAGAAGAAATCTATGGAATCAAAAAAGAGGAAATTGTAAGCTTTTCGGCAAATGTCAATCCGCTTGGCGTATCCCCTTTGCTTTGCGGACAACCTTAGCAGACAAGATCGATGCCATTACCACTTATCCGGACAGGAATACACCTCCTCCGCAAATGCATTGCCGCATACTGTGGCACTGATCATGAAAATGTGATCGTGGGAAACGGTTCTACCGAGCTGATCTCCCTTTTCATCCAGATTGAGCATCCGAAGAAGGCAATGATCATCGGTCCTACTTATTCCGGAGTACGAACGTGAGATTTCTCTTGGTGGTGGAACAACCCCTTTATTATCCACTCCGGGAAAAAGACGATTTCAGACTTGATGTGAATGATTTCATCTCACACCTGAATGAAAATATCGACCTTTTAGTCATCTGCAATCCAAAACAACCCGACTTCATCCTGCATCACAAGTACCGATATGCGCCGTATTTTAGATGCCTGCAAGGAATACGATATTTATGTCATGGTCGATGAAACATATGTGGAATTTGCAGAAAATATGGAAGAGATTGATTCCGTACCGCTGACAAACTATTACAATAACATTGTCATTCTGCGCGGAACCTCGAAGTTTTCGCAAAGCACCGGGACTCCGCCTTGGCTATGCCATCACCGGGAATCGGGATCTCATCAAGGCAATCAACACACGAAAGAATCCATGGACGATCAATTCGCTTGCGGTTGTTGCCGGGGAAACAATGTTTTCCGATACTGCCTATATCAAAGAGACAAAGGATCTGATCACAAAGGAACGTGCCCGTATGTATCAGGCATTTTGTGAAAGTCCTGACTACAAGGTGTACAAACCAAGTGGGAATTTTATGTTAGTCCGCATCCTCCGCAATGATCTTACCTCACAGGAACTGTTTGACCGTGCGATCCGCGAAAAAATGATGATCCGTGACTGTTCCACCTTCCCATTCTTAGATAATAAGTACATTCGTTTCTGTATCATGAATCCGGAAGATAACGACAGATTGCTGCATTGTCTTTTAAATAACGAATAAGCTTAACGTTCCGCCAGAAGCTGCTTGATCTTGTCCTGCTCGATCTCCTGCTGCATCTGGCGGACTTTTGCGTCCTGTCTGCAATGCAACTAAGATTCTCCGTATATCCTCCGGTGAAAACATTGCAATCGCTTTTGACAGATCTTCGATATTGTCCCTGTTCACTTTCAGGCGCCTCCATTCTCTAACTGCACTGTAATGACATTCTTTTCATCACTCATGTCGCCAAGTGTGATCGCATTATTCTCATAATCACAGAAAAATGACACGCCATTATAAGTGATCACCCATCCTCCGCCAGATAAGAGTATGGAGCAATGTCCTCACCATCTAAATGCTTCTGTATGGTTAATTTCTCCGCCTGTGGCTTTTTATACTGCTCTGCCATTTTCATTTTCTCATAAAACTGCTGGATTTCCTTTTCCTTATCGCGTTTTTCAAACCGCTCTTTCTGCTCCTGCTTTACCTCGGTCAGATATTCATCCATTTTCTGAATGATTTTTTTCCATTCATCCTCCGTAAAAGAATTGCCGCCAATTGTTGTAGAATCCTGCGATTGTCCGTTCTGTAACCGATTCTGGATTTCTGTTTTTCGTTTCTGCAACTCTGCAATTGCCTGTATTCTGGTTGTCTTTTGTTACATTTGCCATACTCATAACTCTCCTCCACACCCATGTCAAACTCTGCTGTTTTTACAATATGATGTATTTCCGATATGCACTTTAAATCTGATTTTCTTTTATCAATGCCAAAAGGACGACATATGATTCTTTTCTCTCTCAAATCATATGCCGTCCTGGTCATTTTTCTTACATCCAATGTACTATTATATATATCGTATGGTTTTGTGAATTCTTAAGTCTCTACTCTAATAATTCCGGAATCTTTTTGAACATGCAACTGCTAACGCTCCCGGTCCAATGTGACAGGATACACTTAAGGATAACGGATTCAGCACAATCTCCATACCCGGGAATTCTGCCTCGACCTCTTTTTTGAATGCTTCCGCATCTTCCAGATTATGTGTATAAGCCATCTCCAGATATATATTCTTTCCTCCGGATCATTGAAACGATGGTCAAAGTCATTGCGCATGGCATCGATCATCATTTTTTTGCCTGTTTTACCGTTCTTGCCTTTGCACAAGAATCCAGCTTCTCACCCTGGATCTGAAGTACCGGTTTTAATTTTAAAAGCGTACCAAGTGTCGCCGCTGCCGGTGTGATCCTGCCTCCCTTTTTTCAGATAATATAGGGTATCTACCATAATATAAATGGAGGACTCCATCTTCTCACGCTCAAGGATTTCTTTGATTGCCTCTGCGCTGTATCCTTTCCCGGCAAGTTCCTTTGCGTCTAATACAGACTGTCTCTGTGTGACTGAAATTCTCTGATTATTGACAACCTGCACTCTGCCGTCATAATCCTGAGAGAGCATGATAGCCGTCTCGCAGGAACCACTCAACCCGGAAGACATTGGAATATGCACGATCTCATCATAATCCTGCAAAGCAAAGCATCCCATGTGTCCGTCACATTTCCGACAAGAGGCATGGAAGTGGAAATATTGGCATCTTCTGAAAGTATCTGGTAAAAATCTTCCTGTGTCAGATCAATATCTTCATAATAGGTCTGGTCATTAATAAAAATGGCATTGGCATAACCGTTACGCCATATTCTTTTGCTTCACTCTGTGTAATTCCACTGTTACTGTCTGTTACAATTGCTACTTTGCTCATCCGGCCTTTTCCTCCTATAATGTTTCAGAGCGCTCTTTGATGTTCTTTTTAAAATTAATTACTTCATGTTCATACTCTTCATTCATAAATTCAGAATGGATCATAAAATCTGCAGACGCACGGTTATTTGCAATTGGAATATCATAAACCTGTGCAATACGGAGCAATGCTTTCACATCCGGGTCATGTGGCTGTGCTGTCAGTGGATCAGAGAAGAATACCACAAAATCAATTCTTCCTTCCACGATCTTTGCACCAATCTGCTGGTCTCCACCAAGAGGACCACTGTTGTACCCTTTGACCGGAAGCCCGGTCTTATCTGTGATCATCCTTGCAGTTGTTCCGGTTCCGCATAAAAAATGCTGCGTCAGAATGTCCTTATTCTGCTCGCACCATTCGATCAGGTCTGCCTTTTTATTATCATGCGCGATAAGCGCGATATTTTTCTTTTTTTCCAATGGTAAGTGTTATGTAATTATCGTTCATGAATTTCTCCTTCACCTGTTATTCGTGCCTGTACTCTTTCGTAACACGCAAATAAATTGTATCACAATTTTCAAATTGCACCACACAAAAATATGCAATACAACATACGCTCTGCGGATCATTGTTACTGTTCACTCGTACCTCGTTCCAGTAACAATTCCCTGTAATGCCGCAATCTTTCCATCGAGGATCATTTTGATAAATGCCGTGTCACGGATGATCCACGGATCTTTTTCCATCGCAATATTCGTGTCGTAGATTTCCTGTGGCGTCGCCCATTTTAAGTAATATCCCTTTTTGCGATCTCACTCTTTGTCAGATGGATTGGAACCTCCTCCCCGGTCTCCTCACAATAATAGAAAAGGGAATGGCAGATAAATTTTTTTTTTTGTATCGTCTAAAAAAAATATCTTTCCGGAATGACTTCTAAAATCTCCTCATGCCAAGTCCCCTCTTTGCTGCACTGCTGCCTTTTCCGCACGATAATGATCGTGTCTTTTATCAAACTTTGAGAAGTTCCATTTACTTTATTGATGATAACTGCACCCTCTAATCCTGCATTTGCTGAAATATGGTATAACGGAGCTTCGAGTGCTTTTAAGATAACTTTTGCACCTGTTCTCTCATCTCCCTCTAATGTATCTGCTAATTTCGCAACTTCTTTGGACGCGTGGATATAAGCAGATCCGCCACCTGCAATGATACCTTCTTCAACTGCTGCTCTGGTTGCGTTTAAAGCATCTTCCATACGGAGTTTTGCTTCTTTCATCTCTGTCTCAGTAGCTGCACCGACACGGATGACTGCGACGCCGCCTGCTAATTTGGCAAGTCTCTCCTGTAATTTCTCTTTATCGAACTCAGATGTTGTCTCTTCGATCTGTCCACGGATCTGTTTACTCTTCCTTGGATTGCATCTTTGTCACCGGCACCGTCAACGATTATCGTATTCTCTTTCTGAACTTTGACAGATTTTGCACGGCCTAACTGATCCATCGTTG
>VOFB01003844.1_pt1 | contig 39985 bp, 71 predicted proteins | sample 5384141 | NCBI WGS metagenome assembly VOFB01 (sample SAMN12384721, study PRJNA508395) | human gut metagenome | isolation source: healthy gut A | host: Homo sapiens
GATGTAAAATGTATGGTACTCAAACTCATCTTCTTCAATGGAATCGTATGATCCGGTTTGAGAATGATGTAAAAATGTATGGTACTCAAACTAAGCACAGGGAAATCATCAAAGATTCTTATACATGGAACTTCAAAAACGTGGCATATTCCGCATGATGCATGGAAAATTATAAAGAAAATCATTACGAGTGGACAGCTCATTCCCATCCGACAATGACGAAAATAATTGCGTCACCGGAAGATCGAGAGACGTTAAAGCTATTTACCTGGCAAGAAAAAAGTATTATAATAGATTTGAAAGGTAATACAAAAGAGTTTACTGCAAGCACCCAGGATTGGATCAATGAGATATTAGGAGTGACAGGTTATGATAAGCGAGAAAAAGGCAACGAATATAGCTGGCCAAAGGCTGATTGAAAAATATGGACGTGCTTATGTTGAAAAATACAAGAACCATATTGGAATTATGTGGGAGAAAAAGTGTGGAAAATTAATAGTTGATTTTGACAAATACCATAAAGAAATAAATTCAGTGCCAGTAACTGATACAAGTGATGGGATTACGGTGAATGAAGACAATTTCCCGGATAGGATATTAACGGTCGATGTAGATTTAAGAGATGGAAAATCCAAAATAATTAAAGAGTGATACCACTGCTCAAAAATGGTCGGTGGTATTTTTATACTCTTTTAGGAGGTGATGCAGTTTGATTGCGGTAAATATTACACCGCTTGGCCTGACGGTAGATGGCCATGCAGGATATGCGTTTGAGAATGATGTAAAAATGTATGGTACTCAAACGTGGCTGAACAGATTGATGAATATGAAAATGTTTGAGAATGATGTAAAATGTATGGTAGTTAAAATGGAAGAAATTTCTAAGTTTTAACTTGTTGTAGCATTTTTGCTGGGAGATAATGAATACGGAACTATTTGACGACTATTTCAAAAGAGATTATTGTAATTATATTGAAAGATTTCTCTGTTTGAAAATGAAGGAGTTAGTTCTTTAAGGCAAGAAATAATTGATAACTCATTTATGCAAGAAATAGAGAAAAAATTTCTTTAGATGTTATGAAATATGTTGATCATGTTGATAACGAGCTGGAACAGGGCTGTCGATCAATAGATTTTATTTATAGGGAATGGCTTGGGGAAATTGCGGGTATATGCAAGGTTATGGATTATAAAATGATTTGCTGCAGCAGATATGCGAGTGAAATGAACTGTGTTAACTGGAAACCAGTAAAAGAAATAATAAAAAGAAATAGCGCATAATCCATATCTAGGCTATAAAGAACTTGTGACTAAGGATTTATCATTGGATATAGAAATTGAACTGGAGTATTTAATAGAATCAGAACAATTGATAAGAAGAAAACCAAATCATAAAAACCCCAGATATAGATGGGAAGCAAGAATAAAATAATACAAGAGAATACGAATAAATAAGTTCACAGGAGAAAAGTCATGGTTAGAAATATTATAAAGGGCAAAAGATTTTTGGGAGAAAAGCAAAACCGGCAACGGAAGCAGACCAGGAAATTGTAACAGATCTTTTAGATACATTGCGTGCCAATCGAGAAATATGCGTTGGAATGGCGGCAAATATGATCGGCATTAATAAATCGATCATTGCTGTGGCAGTGGGACCATTTCAGTTTGCAATGAGTAATCCTGTTATAACTAAAAAGTCAGGCGAATATAAGACGGAAGAAGGATGCCTTTCTTTGAGGGAACCAGATTATGCACAAGATATGAAGAAATAGAGGTAGATTATCTGGACAGCAATTTTCAATTCTGTCATGGAAAGTATAGTGGCTGGACAGCACAGATCATACAGCATGAGATTGACCATTGTAAGGGGATTGTGATTTAATGTTAAAATACTATTATTTTGTAGAAGTCTTAAAATAAATTGAATTGTGAGGAAAAAATGGATTTTAAATATTGCAAATTAGAAATTTTTATACCGGAAGAAAATTTCCCTGAACTTCAGAAGGCTTTGCAGTCCGTAGATGCAGGGCATATAGGAAATTATGACTCATGTGTGTCCTGTTTAAGGCTTACCAGTTATTGGAGACCATTAGAAGGGACTGCTCCATATATAGGAAAAGCCGGGGAGATTAGTTGTGAACCGGAAATAAAAGCAGAGGTAACAGTATTTAAAGAAAAGTGGATGAGACAATTGAGGTGGTCAAAAAAGTTCATCCGTATGAAGAACCGGTTATAAATGTAATTCCGATTTGGCGGACAAGTTTTTAAAAAAGAAATAGACAATTAAAATGACCAACAGTCAAGAACATATTGACTGTTGGTCATTTTTACTGTATAGTGCTTTTTAAGATGAAAATGACTAAAAGTCATAAAGGAAGGAGTTTGTGAAATGGTTAAATTTGGAAAGAAAGTGGTGAAGTTTCGTATACCGATTATTATTATCAGTATTTTACTGTTGATACCGGCAACTCTGGGATATATTAATACCAGAGTAAACCCCATTGCTGGATCCAGTCCATATACTTCTCTCATAGAGAGGTCTTTAGACGGGTCAACACTTTCAATATCGATCTTATAGGAATCATACGATATACGATCCATGATAGCATCGGCAAGAGTACTTTCACCATCACAGATTTGCTGGTACCATTCACTTTCACGGAACTGAGAACAAAAGATCGTTGAAGATTTTTTACGTCTTTTATGTATCAGTTCAAAAAGATTTCTGGCTTCAGCTTCTGTCAGTTTAAGAAGCAGCCACTCATCAATGATCAATACTATTGGCTTGGTATATTTCTTCAGGACAGTTGCGAAAGTCCCATTGTCCCTGGCAGTCTGTAAGTCCAATAATAGATCGGGAAGCCGTATATACCGTACTGAGTAATAGTGCTTGCATGCTTCCATGCCAAAGGCACAGGCCATATAGGTTTTACCGCTTCCAGTTGCTCCAGTAATAAAGATGTTCCGGTATTCTGTAATGTATTCACAGGTTGCCAGACGATTAATCAATGCTTTGTTCAGTTTTCGCCCAGAATGATAATCAATTGCTGCAATGCTCGCATCTGGCTGCTCAAGTTCAGCCTGGCGGATCAGCCTTTTCAGACGATTGTTTTTACGGTTGCTGTATTCGACATCAACAAGCATACCGAACCGATCCTCGAACGGCACTTCCTTCATTGTAGGATCATCCATCTGGATGCGGAATGCATCCGCCATAGCAGTCAGACGCATTTCAATAAGTTTATCGATTGTACTTTGATTTGTCATGATTGTTTACCTCCATAGTATCTGGCTCCTCTGGTTATGCCGTGTGGTTTTTCTGCTTGAGATGCTTCTGGTTCAGTACCAGGTACATTCTTCACAGCAGCCAATAGATTTTTGATACTTTTATAGCTGGGTTTACCGGAATAAGAAAGTGCCTTAGCACAGACCTGCTCCAGTTTTCCAGGCGAATATTTTTCTGCCAGTTTCAGTAATCCCATGCAGCTTCTGTAGGATTGCTGTTCAATCCTGCCGGAGGTAAGTATTGCATCGACAACCTTACTTGTGTTAATTCCAATCGAATCAGCCCACTTACGGAATCGTTCACCGTTCCATTCCAGATATTTCTGGTGTTCCGGTGGCATATGTTCTGTCACTGTAGAATACTGACCGCTTCTTCCATAGAGCCGTCTGTGAGAGGCAATACGATTGTGATTATAAAATATTTCAACCGTTGTATCTGTTATACGCACATCCACCTTATTTTTGATATACTGATAAGGCACGGAGTAGAACATTCTGTCTACTGCGATGTGATAGTTAAACTGGACGGTGGCTTGTTTGATCCCTCTACATTCGGTTTATCCTTGGGTTTCCGGACTCTGGCCGGAAGGATGGCGAGATTGTAATGTTCTGCCATCTCATGATAAGTTGTGTTTAAGGCAGTGTTGTACCAGTCACTCTTTTTATGATTCACTGCGGTTGTACAGTTATCAGAAACGAGCATTGGTGTGACACCGCCAAAGAAATCAAACATCTGGACATGAGCTTTGATCCAGTTGTCGATTTTTCTCATTCATATATGCTTTTACAAAAGCATACTGACTGTAAGTTAATACACCTACAAATATCCATGCATCCGTGATTTCCCCGGTGTCCGGATCAATGATGTGAGCAGGATCACCGGCCCAGTCAACTCCAATCTGTTCACCTGGTTGTCTGGGGAGATGCATGGTACCCCTGCGATTTTCTTCATCCTTCTGGATATAGTAGCAGAACTGAGAATACATTAGAGGCTCTTCGCTGCTCATGCGGCACTCCTCGCAGTATTCTACCCAGAGAAGCTTTTTTGTTGACTCCGTTCCGCAGAAGTTCTTTGCGGATGTAGTCAAAGTTTGGCATGCGTTTATTCGTTGCCGACTTATCCTTAGGAAACATCAGCTCCTCTAGTGCGCTGTCGGTCATGTCGAAATCCAGCGGCCATGAAAGATTGATTTCCGCTGCCTTTTCAAAACCTTGGCGACTGTGTTCCTGGATACACCGCAGCTCTGTGCGATGTTCCTTCGCTGAATCCTAAGCTTTTCAAGCGTAGGATTTCACGATACTTGGTCATAATTGCGACCTCCTTTAACTGTATTCACACCAATGGTGTGTCTTTACAGTATAAAGGAAATATATGTAATAGAGCCCAATAAGGTGGCTCTGAATTACCGGAATATGTGGCGCTCATTCTCCGGAATGGTGGCTCTCAAAGTCCGGACAGGTGGCTCAGAGAGCCCCGGAATAATCACGATGTATTGACATATTTGCCGGAAGATATTGAAACGATGCAGGGACAGGAGATTCTGGTAAAGGATATTTTCTATGGTAAAGGATTTTCGGCACTGAAGACAAAGAGAGATGTCATTTTCTATGTTTATTGGCAGTGGGATGGAGGATAAAGATGGCACTGAAGTATTGAGAATGTCGAAAATGGTATGAAGTATGCCAAAGAGTATGCCCCTGAAAAGTTGTATGAAGTAATTCAGATACGGGTACAATGATGGCAATCTTTTTTGATGAAGGAACTTCGTCAGATGGAACAATGGAGGCAATCGGGGAAATCCGTGAACTGGCAGGAAAGCAGTGTTTTCTGAGCGGAATGTCTGCGATTGTTACGGATACAAAAAATCTGGCAGAAAAAGAGACTCCGGTCTATGTACTGATTGCCGTTATTTTGGCGATATTCGTATTAGGTATTACCATGGAATCATTTTTCGTTCCGTTACTTTTTTATGCTTAGTATTGGTATGGCGATCGTATATAATCTTGGCAGCAACTATTTTCTGGGGAGATTTCATATATTACCAAAGCACTGGCAGCAGTGTTGCAGTTAGGTGTGACATTGGATTATTCTATTTTCCTGATGCATAGTTATGAAGAACAGCAGATCCGGTATGATGGAGATAAAGAAAGAGCGATGGCACATGCGATTTCGCAGACATTTTCTTCAGTTATCGGAAGTTCGGTTACGACGGTAGCGGGATTTATTGCATTGTGCTTTATGACATTTACTCTGGGAATGGATATCGGAGTGGTCATGGTAAAAGGTGTTATTTTTGGAGTGTTGGCGTGCGTTACCATTTTGCCGTCCATGATTTTGTGCTGTGATAAGCTCATTGTTAAGACGAAGCATAAGCCGTTTTTGCCGGATATCGGGAAACTTTCGGATAAAGTTACAAAAAGATATCTCGTATATGTAGTGATTTTCCTGGTGCTTTTATTCCCGGCGATTTATGGAAATAATCATACCTCTGTTTATTATAATCTGATGAGACACTTCCGAAGGATCTTCCGAGCATTATTGCCAATGAAAAGCTGAAGGAAGATTATGATATGAATACAACGCATATGATCCTTGTTGACAGTTCTACAGAATCAGCGGATGTAGCAAAGCTGCTGAATAAAATGGAAAAAGTGGATGGTGTAAAATGGGCATTGGGATTAGATTCCCTGATCGGTCCGGCTATTCCGCAAAGTATGATTCCTGAGTCTGTCACAGGAATGTTGAAAAATGATAAGTACCAGCTTGTACTGGCGAACTCAGAATATAAGGTAGCTACAGATGAACTGAATGACCAGATCAAAGAGCTGAATACGATTCTTCATAAATATGATAAAGGTGGAATGCTGATCGGAGAAGGTCCTCTGACAGCAGACCTGATCGACATTACAGATAAAGATTTTAAGACGGTCAGTGCAGTATCCATTGGAATTATATTTGTTATCATTTTACTCTTGTTTAAATCAGTATCACTGCCGTTTATTTTAGTAGGTGTTATTGAATTTGCAATCTTTGTAAATATGGGGATCCCATATTATACGGGGAACGAAACTCCCATTTGTTGCGTCTATTGTAATCGGTACGATTCAGCTTGGTTCGACGGTTGACTATGCTATTTTGATGACAACAAGATATAAAAGAGAACGCAATCACGGAGCAGAAAAATATGATGCGATCACAACTGCACACCGCGCATCGGCACAGTCGATCATGGTCAGTGCATTAAGCTTTTTTGCTGCAACGATCGGTGTCGGATTGTATTCGAATATTGATATGATCAGCTCACTGTGTATCCTGATGGCGAGAGGTGCGATCATCAGTATGATCGTGGTTATCTTTGTATTGCCATCGATGTTTATGGTATTTGATAAAATCATAGTAAAGACAAGTAAAGGATTTTTACCGAAAGAAGGATGATTCAGTTCTTTTTAGAGATCATATAAAATGAAAAGAGCAACCCTGACTGCTAAAAAAAAATAAGGTGATTTGCAGTCAGGGATTTTTTTTGGTTATCAGAAATACGACAAAAATCCAAAAGCTCTTTTTTATTATGGAAATGTATGAAATATATATAAATTTGTGGAATCTAAATATTTCAAATTGAAAAAGAACATACGTTCTATATAATAATATATAAGATGATGCAGATTAGAATTTTGGATCACCAGGGAGCTGGCAAAGGGGATTTAGAGGATCAAATGTTGGTATGATGCACATTCGGGGGAGGAACTGGGATGAAAGAGAGAACTTATATTGCGATTGATCTGAAGTCATTTTATGCATCCGTGGAGTGTGCAGAGAGGGGGCTTAGATCCACTGACGACAAATCTTGTAGTGGCAGATACATCCCGTACTGCGAAGACAATCTGTCTTGCAGTGTCTCCCTCTTTGAAAGCATATGGGATTCCGGGAGAGCAAGACTTTTTGAAGTGGGAGCGGAAAGTCCGGGAAGTGAATATAGAGCGGAGGCAGAAGATTCAGAAAAAGAGAGTTCACGGGAGAATCGACAGATGAAAGGGAACTGGCGGAGAATCCTGGAGCTGGAGTTGCAATATATTGCAGCTACACCGAGGATGGCTTTGTATATAGAATACAGCGTCAGAATTTACAGGATTTATCTGAAGTATGTTGCACCGGAAGACATTCATGTGTATTCTATTGATGAGGTATTTATTGATGCAACTGCCTATCTGAGAACTTATGGGATGACAGCGAAAAAACTGGCTGAGAAGATGATCCGGGACGTGCTGGAGCAGACTGGGATTACGGCTACTGCGGGGATTGGTACGAATCTGTATTTATGTAAGATTGCGATGGATATTATGGCGAAGCGGGTACAGTCGGATAAGAATGGTGTGAGGATTGCCTCGCTGGATGAACTGAGTTATCGAAAGCAGTTATGGGATCATCGACCACTGACAGATTTTTGGAGAGTCGGAAGAGGCTATATGAAAAGCTGGAAGAGAACGGTCTTTATACGATGGGAGATATTATGAGGTGTTCCGTGGGAACCCCGGAAGATTTTATAATGAAGATCTTCTTTATCGGCTTTTTGGAGTGAATGCAGAACTGCTGATCGATCATGCATGGGGATGGGAGCCATGCACAATGCAGGAGATAAAAAGTATAAGCCCTCTGCGAACAGCAGGTTCAGGTCAGGTGCTGCAGTGTCCGTATCCTTATGAGAAGGCACTGCTGGTTGTCAGAGAAATGGCAGACCAGCTTGCACTGGAACTGGTGGACAAAGAACTGGTGACAGATCAGGTTGTACTTACGGTTGGATATGATATTGAGAATCTGAGAAATCCGTCTATACGTGGCAGATATCATGGCGAAGTAAAAAAGATCATTATGGCAGGCTGGTACCGAAGCATGCACATGGGAGAGCCAACTTGCCGACAGCAACTTCCTCTGCGAAGGAGATTCTTGAGGCAGTTACCGGACTGTATGAAGAAATTGTAAATCCGCTTTTATTTTGTGCGACGGATTTCACTTACTGCCAATAAGGTGGTCAGTGAAAAAGATGTTACTGTGGGTCAGAGTTTTGAACAGTTAGATCTGTTTACGGATTATGCAGCACTGGAAGTAAAAAAAAAAAGAAGTGCAGGAAGAGAGAAACCGGGAAAAAGTGTTCAGAAAGCGGTTTTGGATATAAAAAAGAAGTACGGGAAGAATGCGGTATTAAGAGGAATGAGTCTGATTGAAGGTGCGACAGCCGTTGCGAGGAACCGGCAGATCGGTGGACATAAGGCATAAAGAGAGGGGAATCGAAGATGAAAGAAGCTGGAACTGGAAGTGCCTATGAGGAACTTCTCTATTTGCCGCACCATGTGTCAGATGTGCATCCGAGAATGGCAATGATTGACAGGGCAGCCCAGTTTGCACCGTTTGCGGCACTGACAGGTTATGAGGAGGCCGTGGATGAATGTATAAAAAGAATGGAAGAGGAAGTGGAGAACGAATATGGTAAAGATTGATTTGATAACGGGGTTCCTTGGGTCAGGTAAGACTACATTTATAAAAAAAATATGCCACGTATCTGATGAGAAAAGGCTTGAATATAGGTATTTTGGAAAATGATCATGGTGCAGTCAATGTAGATATGATGTTATTGCAGGAACTAAGAGGAGATCAGTGTGAATTGGAGATGATTTCAGGAGGCTGCGATGCAGAGACGCACAGACGAAGATTCCGTACCAAGCTTATTTCAATGGGAATGTGTGGTATGACAGGGTTCTGGTCGAACCGTCAGGAATTTATGATATTGATGAATTTTTGATGTACTCCGGGACGAACCATTGGATCGCTGGTATGAGATTGGCAATGTGATTGCAGTAGTAAATGCAGGTCTGGAAGAGTCATTATCAGATCAGGCAGAATTTCTTCTTGCATCGGAAGTTGCAGATGCCGGAAGTATTGTTCTGAGCAGAAGTCAGGAAGTGCCTGTGACGAAGCAGGATGCGACCATAGAGCATCTGAACCGGTCTCTGGTGAAGCTCGGCTGCAGACGGCAGATAAAGGGGATGAGGTGTTAAGATCTCCATGGAATGAATGGACAGAAAGGGAATTTGAACAGGTCTTGAATGGCGGCTACTGTACAGAGAGTTACAGAAAGCCGGAATACAGGGAAGATCAGGGCTTTCAGTCTTTGTATTATATGAATCTTCAGATAAAGAAAGAAGAATTGAAAGAAAAGATGAAAGAGGCATTGAAAGATCCGGCCTGTGGAAGCTTTTCCGAATTAAAGGATTTATGCAGGATGAGAATGAAAAGTGGATCGAGCTAAATGCGACGCAGTATGAAATTCAGATGAACCCGGTCGGGGAGGGACAGAATGTACTGATTGTGATCGGTGAAGGATTGGAGGAGGATGCACTTGCAAAATACTTTGGAACTCCTGCCAGATAGTGATCCGGTCGCATTTGAAAGACTGTTGGAATTGACAGATCAGGGACAGTTTGAATTGATTTATCCTGATGATCTGAAGCAGGGGAAAATTCGTCTGATCTATATGATGAATGATGCAGCGGAAAGTTTTCTTGCATTTGAACAGGCAAGGATGAAGGGAAAGTATAAAAAGGATTTTGAAGGTGAAATTGAAGCAGAACTGCATTTGATGAAAGATCAGCAGGAATACGGGTTAATCATCAGGCAGGCGGAAAATGTATTTACTCTTTTCTTCAGAAATCTGACAGTAGAAACCCGGCTTTATAACTATGGAGAAATTGGACATTTCTGGATCAGTGGTTATGAGTATCTGAGGCAGATTGAGTATAAAGCATCAATCATCAGAGATAAAAGAGAATATCTCGGAAATGATTTCTGTAATGAGACGGAACTGAAACTTGCAGAGCTTGCAGATTTTCCACCTTTGAATTATTGCTGTTATCCGTCAGTTTCAGAGCAGTATATTTTTTACCGGGATGATCCGTGGAGTCCGTCTGAAGAGGCAATGGATGTCATGGAAGAACTGCTGGGAAAAGTAGATGACCGGAGAATGCTCAGAATATTGAGACTTTACCGGAGACACCCATATAAGGTATTGGCACGCTATATGGCAAGGATGTTCCACAGGAGTTCGCATGATAAGATTGTTGATCTTTTGCAGGAAATGATCGTAGAAGCTGCGAAGACGTATCCGAAGAGAAGATTGCAGACAGATGAAAAAGTGCGGTATGAGAAGCTGCGAAAAAAAAGCGGAAATGAGAAAAATGAACTGGAGTCGCAGGAATCAGAGCAACGATCTTCTGCGAAGAACCATTTGAAGCGGTCAGGGATTCGGTTGATCTTAAAGTATATCTTATGATCTGGAAGAGAAGAACTTTTTAATAGAAAAGTAAGAATTGAAGAGATCATTTAATTGTTATCTGAAGACGGATGGAGTATAATAAGCAGTGGTCAGATCGTGACTTAAGATAAAGATTGGATTTTTATTAAAGAGAGGATACACGTATGATAACAGTAAAAGAATACAGAGGACATATTCGTAACTGGGAAGAACTTTGTGAAAGATTGGGAATTGATCTGTCTCTTTCAAGAGAAGAAAGGGAAAAAGAAATTTTGATCAAAGCGTATCAGACATGGGGCTATGAGATGGCAGATCATATGCACGGAATGTTTGCATTTGCTCTGTGGGATGAGGAAGAGCAGAAACTTTTCTGTCTGAGAGATCAGTTTGGAACAAAACCATTCTATTACTATGAGACAGAAGATGGACAGCTTCTTTACGGTACAATGATCCGTGATATTATGAAGCAGCCTGGTTTTGTGAAAGAATTGAATGAGGAAATGCTGCAGTTATATCTGAGTCTTACCATATGTAGCCGGTGAGAATACGTTTTTCAGAGGTCTGAAGAAGCTGATGCCGGGACGTTATCTGATCTGGCAGAATGGCAGACTTACAATTAAAAGATACTGGAAGCCTGAATTTCATCCGGATGAGAGTAAACTCTTGAAGACTGGGCAGATGAGATTCATTCCACGATCCAGGAGATCATGCCGGAAGTGAAGACTGCGGATGAGAAAGTAGAGTCTTTCCTTTCAGGTGGTGTAGATTCTTCCTATGTACTTGCAATGTCTGATGCAGAGCAGGCTGACGGATGTGGATATGAAGAGGAGAGATTTGATGAATCTGTTCTTGCAGGGAAAAGACTGCAAGGATTCTTGGAAGAAAGTTCTCAGAAGGAGTCTGATCACACCGGAGCAGTTCTTTGATATAGTACCATATGTGATGTATAATATGGAGCAGCCGTTAGGTGATGCATCTGCGATTGTATTTACACTTGGATGTAACGCAACAGCAGAGCATACGAAGATCTGTTATTCCGGAGAGGGTTCTGACGAATTCTTTGGCGGTTATAATATGTACCGTAACGCAGAACGTTATGGGGAGAATCTGAAGACGTTCTATGTTGGAAATACGAACATCATGAAAGAAGATGAGAAGCAGAAGATTCTTAAAAATACGATCCAGACGTACTGCCGATCGAACTTGCACGAGGAATCTACGAGGAGACAGAAGGTCTTGATCCGCTGACAAAGATGTCTGATGTAGATATTCAGATCTGGCTTGAAGGCGATATTTATCTCAATGTAGATAAGATGAGTACGGCAGCAGGACTGGAGATCCGTATGCCACTGACAGACAGAAGGATTTTTGACATTGCGTCCCGTATGCCTTCAAGATATAAAGTGAATGAAGAGCAGAATAAGGTGGCGTTCCGTACAGCCCAGCGAAGGTATTGCCGGAAGAAATTGCATTCCGCAAGAAACTTGGATTTATTGTGCCGATTCGTATTTGGATGGCTGACGACAGATATAATCAGGATGTAAGACGGTTGTTCAACAGTGAGATTGCAGAGAAATTTTTTGATGTGGAGGCAATCAATGAAATTTTTTGCAGACTATGTTGGTGGAAATTCTGATAACTGGAGAAAAGTGTGGACAATCTATACTTTCCTCGTATGGTATGAAGAGTATTTTATAAAGAGATAAGCTGGCAGCAAAGTGTAGAACGTTGCAGAGATAAAGGAAACCGCAGAAGTAAAATGAGACTTCTGCGGTTTCTCAAATATCTTCTTCAGATCATGGAAGAAGAAAGGCATACATAACAACAAAGTGGCACATACTTCCGCCCATTACGAAGAGATGAAAGATCTCATGGCTGCCGAAATTTTTATGACGGCTGTTGAATATAGGAAGTTTTAATGCATAGATCACTCCACCTACAGTATAAATAATTCCTCCGGTAAGAAGCCATGCAAAAGCGGCAGAGGACATATTATTGAGGATCTGAGAAAAAGCCAGAACACAGGTCCATCCCATACCAATGTAGAGGACAGAGGAGATCCATTTCGGACAAAAACACCCAGAATGCCTTGATCAATATGCCGGCAATCGCAAATGCCCATACAACACAAAGAAGCGTGATGCCACGAGTCCCTTTTACTACAAGGAGGCATACCGGTGTATAGCTTCCTGCGATCAGAACGGAGATCATCATATGATCGATTTTTTTCAAGATAGTATTTACTTTTGGCGAGATATCAAAAGTATGATACGTTGTACTTGCAGCATATAATAAAAATCAGACTGATCGCATAGACTGTAAGAGATCCAATGTAGATCCGGCTTGGTTCATGTGCAGCCTTGATAAGGAGCGGTACTGCCGCAAAGATTGCCATGAGCATGCCGATAAAATGAGTGATCGCACTTCCGGGATCTTTAATATGATGTCTTTTTCCATAATAACACACCTCCGATATATTGATAAAACAACAAGTAGTTTTCAATACTACATTTAACGTATGCATATATAATAGCATGTATTCATGAAAAATCAAGAGGAGATTAAAAGGAATATGAAAAAAGTCAGATACAAATGTTGTACCTGACTTTTGAATATCTACGGGAATCCACAGGAAAACTATCGAATGACAGTGCCTGTCTTGCCTTTTAATGCATCCGTTACTTTATCGAAAGAAGTTACGCTCTTTCATTTGCTTCCTGTGCATTCATATAACGTCCGGAGAACTTTGGTCGGTGTATAGAAAGCTTCATCATATGGATCGACAATTACCTGAGTGAGAACAGTACTGACAGTTCTGTAGATTCCACGATTAAGAAGTTCCTCACGGATTCCATTCTGAAGGTCATAACCGATATATCCCTGACTCATGGCTGAGCAGACAGACATAGGAGCCGGTGTATAGTCTTTATGAGCTTTTTGCAAATTCATTCATGGCTGTGTGGATCATGCCAAGCTGAGGTGCATTGCTGTGCGTGATCGCAACCTGATAGCCTTCCTCAATAAGGTCTGCGATACATTTGGCAGTATGCTTTACTGCGGTCTTCTGTTCTGAAGTGTAGTACCAAGTGCACGGTGTCCCAGTGCAACAACAACTCTTTTTTTCATAATAATTTTCCTTTCGTTTCAAATTTTCAAGCTAATAACTAATTAAATTTTACTATTTTTTTTTTATATGAAATCAATATTTCTTACCAAATATATGGAAGACTTATTTTAAAAACAAAGCCAAGGAAGATAAGGCTGAGGAGAATACAGAGTACAATGCGGATGTTCTTCTTTAAATGGGAAAAAGCTTCTGTCCATTTAGGGGCAAGATAGTAAAGGAAAGCACATCCAAGCAGTGCAAAGACTGCGGGACCTCCGATGTATGTATGTTCGTTCAGTGTGAAAAGATAGTCACTGTAGGCAGTTACTTTCAGGCTGTATCCGAGTTCAAGAATCCAGCTTGCGAGATATTCGATCAATGTGTAGACTGCAAAATTCAGAAAAAACACAAGCTCTGGTTTGGGAATGAGTTTCTTCATAAACATTAAAAGTAATATGCCGAAAATCCCATACATAGGAGCCCATGGAAAGAAAACTGCTCCATCAAAAGAAAATGCTCCTGTCTTTAAAAAGCTGTATCAGGTTCTCTACGATCCATCCAAAAACAGAAAAAAGCATGAAAAAAAGAAAAATGCAGGACCAGAGATCGTATTTACGAACCGGGTTGACCGGTGATCTTACAGCAGAAAATGGCGGCTGTACAGAAAAAAGGAAAACCGGATACTGGTCAGGTGCAAAATAAGATGTCTGTGTATAAGGACCTTCCGAGTCATCATAAAGTGCCTTACTGATCAGAAGCTCATCTTCGGAAGGAATATGTTCCAGATAGGAATCATCCAGGTATTCATAGCCGGGAGAACGTGAAAGCACATAATTTCTGCGGAGTGTCAGATATAATTCAGCTTTGCAGGTTGCCATATAAGGGTTCACATATAAGAAATCGACAAGTCCCAGACTGAGCAGGGAGAGCATCTTCCATCCCAGAAAAGACAGATCCAGCAGTAAAAGCTTTTTTCTTATTATGATTGCTGAGCTGGCGGGAAAGGAAGAAAGCATTTTTTTTACTGATCCTGGGATTTTCTGCCAGGATATATGGAACCATCCAATACTCATAATGCTTGTAGATTCCACCGATGACTGTAAAATTCCACAGAAACTGGTAGAGACTGCGGAAGAACATGGTAAAAGCAGGCCTGCGGATATAATGTAGCTTATAAAGAAAAAAAGATTTTGGAAATCCGGGTATCTTTATAATTTTTCGATTCTAAAAAGAAACGTTTCTCACCGATGATCAGAATATTATTTACAAAAATGTGATAGAGAAAAGCCAGGATCGCACTGATTCCAAGGATGAAGATGATAAAGTCGAAATGTTCATCCCAGAAAGTATTGAAGATCTTCAGGACTGCAAAAAAAGTAGAGGTACTGTCTGCATACAGATCCACAAGAAGATTGGTATAAGTAGCAGAAGGATTTTTATATAGATTCTCAATGTCAGTATTATGAAAAAGCCTTGTGGCAGTCTCTTCCAGGATCTGCGATGTAGTTTCGGTCTCAAAAGTCTGATGCAGATTGGAAATCGTGTCAATATGAGATAACGGATGCACTCCCAGAAAAGCGGTTGCCAGGGGATAGGAAGCTGTGAGAAGAGCGATAAGAAAGCAGACGGATACCATACGCCAGTAATTTTGTCGGATTGATCTGCGAGCATTCTTTTTTAATTCTTTTCTTTTCCACATAGTACTTTTCTCCCGTCTCTCTGATGGTATCATCATTATAGTTGAGCATGGTAAACTTTTCAATGTCTATTTATGCATCTGCTCATGTTCCTTCTTTACTTCGTTGAAGCAGGTGAGAACATTCCATTCACAATTTGTTGGTGTGAGGATCGCTTTATAAGGAAATGGACCAGCACCGCAGCGTCTGAGGGCAGCAAGTGCCTGATCAAGTCGGTTATTCTGAAAAAAGCAGAAAAGGAACAGTGGGGCAGAAAGTTCTTCTCCGTCATAAACCTCAGTGGTGGGGAAAATTTTTTCATTCCGGCGAGAAATCCGAGCGGTTGCAGATAGTCTTTCTGTGAGATGCAACGCAGCCGGATATGCAACGGAAGCAAGGCACGCTGGATCTTCAAAAGCTCGGGCCTGGAAGGTGCATGGAACAGCAGTAAAGTTTCATTCATAACAAACTCTCCTTTAGGATTATGATGAATCTATTGTAAGATGTTGGGGTCGAAAAAGCCCCCAACAATGATGCCAACGGATTGTTTCATGCTACGCACTCCCACAATCCTACCCGCTATTCGCATATCATGGTGCTTACGCCCCACTTTTATGCTCATATCGGGGCGGGTCTCAAGGTCATTCTACCACCAGTGTGCAAGCACACGTGCTTTCAGACCTTTTGAGCCTGACATCATTGTAATATATGTACCGAAAAAAAGAAATACAGAAATGTCACGATCTGTCCGATGCCGGAATAAAATAGTTGTAAGATTCCGGTACGGGGAGAGAACGATGAGATTTTTGTGAAATGCGGGAAAAGAAGTAGTTAATATCTGTACAGGAAAGCAGTTGGGCTGTGTTGTGGACCTGGAGCTTGATACCTGTTCCGGGAAGATTGAATCGATTATTGACCGGGACCGGGAAAATTTTGCGGATTTTTGGAACGGACTGTGAATATGTGATTCCGTACAGTTGTGTAAAAAAAATCGGACCGGATGCAGTATTAGTGGAAATAAAAGAAGAAAAGTTTTTGCAAAAATACTAGACATTGTGTATAATGAGGGCGGAAATAAATTCGTTTCACAGACGGATTGAAAATAAATGCCGCAGGGGAGTGTGTGGTGGATTGTATATGCGGAAAGGCGGAACAGACGAATGAGATGTCCATATTGTGGAAACCCTGATACAAGAGTGATCGATTCCAGACCGGCAGAGGATAAGAGTTCGATTCGCAGAAGGCGTTCCTGTGACGAATGCGGAAAACGTTTTACAACTTATGAAAAAGTAGAGACGATTCCTCTGATCGTGATCAAGAAAGACAACAACCGGGAGCAGTATCAACGGTCAAAGATTGAGAATGGTGTGCTGAGTGCGTGTTATAAGCGTCCTGTTCCTGCAGATCAGATCCAGAAGACGATCGAGGCGATCGAGCTGGAGATCTTTAACCGGGAAGAAAAAGAGATCCCGAGCAGTGAGATCGGGGAAATCGTTATGGAAAAACTAAAAGAGCTTGATCCGGTAGCATATGTGAGGTTCGCATCAGTATACAGAGAGTTTAAAGATGCGAATACATTCATGGATGAGCTGAAAAAGTTTTTAAAATAGGAAGAACGAACCGGTTATACCTGAAGCGGAAGTATGACCGGTTTTCTTTTTGAAAGAGGAGATGAAAGAATGCGGACGTACAGGCTGGTGATCGCTTATGATGGGACAGCATATCAGGGATGGCAGAGACAGGCCAATACAGAGATGACCATTCAGGGATTCTGGAATCCTGTATTTCAAAGGCAGCCGGATATGCGGTGGAAGTAAATGGATCAGGAAGGACGGATGCAGGAGTGCATGCCCGCGGACAGACAGCCAGTGTGGTGCTTCACGGGAAAGCGGAGGACGGATTTTTCACAGAGAAGGTAAATAAGCTGCTGCCTCCGGATATCCGGATCAGAGAAGCCGGACTTGAAAAAATGGGTTTCATGCGAGAAAGAGTGCTGTAGGAAAAAGGTATGTGTATCAGATTGATACTGATGAAAAGCCGGATGTATTTGACCGGCGTTACACGTATCATTTCCCGAAGAAACTTGATATTGCAGCGATGCAGCAGGCAGCGGAACTTTTGACCGGCACGCATGAGTTTGCAGCTTATACGGATAAAAAGATGAAATGTCCACAAAGCGGACCATTTATGCTATAATGGTTGGCGGACAAGGTGGCAGGATCAACATCAATATGAGGGAACGGGATTTCTTTATCATATGGTAAGGATTCTGACAGGAACTTTGCTCGAAGTTGGAATGGGGACACGCAGGATCGAAAGCGTGACGATAGCTTTAGAGGCAAAGGATAGAACAAAGGCTGGATTTCTGGCTCCGGCAAGAGGATTATTCCTTGACGAAGTCTATTATAAGGAGAAGTCCTGGAAGGAGGAATAGATTGAAGCTAATATCGTGGAATGTAAATGGTATCCGGGCATGCGTTCAGAAAGGATTCCTGGATTTCTTTCATGAGGCAGATGCGGATATTTTCTGCATTCAGGAGACGAAGATGCAGGAAGGACAGTTGAATCTGGAACTGAAAAGGTATCATCAGTACTGGAATTATGCTGTGAAGAAAGGCTATTCCGGAACAGCAGTATTTACCAAAAAAAGAACCATTATCGGTATCCTATGGACTGGGGATTGAAGAGCATGACCAGGAGGGACGCGTGATCACCTGTGAGTTTGAGGATTTCTATTTTGTGACAGTTTATACACCAAATTCCCAAAAGTGAGCTTGCAAGACTGGATTATAGAATGAAATGGGAAGATGATTTCCGTGCCTATCTGAAAAAACTGGAGAAAAGGAAGCCGGTGATCGTAACCGGTGATCTGAATGTTGCACATAAAGAGATCGACCTTAAAAATCCTAAGACAAACCGAAAAAATGCCGGATTTACAGATGAGGAGAGAGGAAAGTTTACCGAACTTCTTGACGCGGGATTTATTGATACGTTTCGGTATTTTTATCCCGATCGGGAAGGAATTTATTCCTGGTGGTCGTATCGCTTCAGTGCAAGAGCGAAGAATGCAGGCTGGCGGATTGACTATTTCTGCGTGTCAGAATGCCTGAAGGACAGATTGGCAGATGCGAAGATTCTGACAGATGTAATGGGATCAGATCATTGTCCGATCGAGCTGGATCTGAAATAAATACGGTTACTGTCCGGAGAGAATGAATCTGAATTGACAGAGAGGAAAGAAAAGAGATAAGATAGAAAAAGGCAGTAAGATAGGAGGTCTTTAAAATGACAAAGATTGATATTATCTCAGGTTTCCTTGGAGCCGGTAAGACAACGTTGATCAAAAAGCTTCTTTCAGAAGGTTTTAAGGGAGAGCAGGTTGTATTGATCGAGAATGAGTTCGGAGAGATTGGAATCGACGGTGGATTCCTGAAAGAGGCGGGAATCGAGATCCGTGAGATGAACTCAGGTTGTATCTGTTGTTCACTGGTCGGAGATTTTGGAAAGTCTCTTCATGAGGTAGTAGACACGTATCACCCTGACCGTATTCTGATCGAGCCTTCCGGTGTCGGAAAACTGTCGGATGTTATCAAGGCAGTGCAGGATGTGCAGGCTGAGATTGATGCGGAGCTGAACAGCTTTACCACCGTGGTAGATGTGACAAAGTGCAAGATCTACCGCAAAAATTTCGGTGAATTTTTCAGTAATCAGATCGAGTATGCAGGAGCAGTGATCTTAAGCCGTACAGATAAGGCAAAGCCGGAGAAGATTCAGGAAAGTGTTGCTCTGCTGAGAGTTAAATGAAAAGCTCCGATCATCACAACACCGATCGAGCAGCTCCCGGGTGAAAAGATTTTGGAGGCAATGGAATCCAGCAAGTCTCTGGAAGAAGAACTGCTTGCAGAAGTTGCTCACGAGGAGCATGAACATCATCACGACCATGACCACGAGGAGCATGAACATCATCACGACCATGACCACGAGGAGCATGAACATCATCACGACCATGATCATGAGGAGCATGAGCATCATCACGACCATGACCATGAGGAGCATGAGCATCATCACGACCATGACCATGAGGAGCATGAGCATCATCACGACCATGACCATGAAGAGCATGAACATCATCACGACCATGATCATGAATGTGGATGCGGCTGTGGACACCACCATCACGATCATGAGGGACACCATCATGCCGATGATGTATTTACAAGTTGGGGAAAAGAGACAATCCGTACTTATACAAAAGAAGAGATCGGAAATATCCTCAAGACCCTGGAAGAAGATGGATCTTATGGCAATATCCTTCGTGCAAAAGGTATGGTTGCAGGTGCTGATGGAGAATGGATCTATTTCGACATGGTTCCGGGTGAGCATGAAGTAAGAACCGGAGCACCTGAATATACAGGACGTATCTGTGTGATCGGTGCAGAGATTAAAGAAGACAAACTGGCGGAATTATTTCAGGTGAAATAGTCTGAAAGAAAAGAAAGTGAGAAAGAAAAATGAGACAATCGGATGTTATGGTATATCTGATGACAGGATTCCTGGACAGCGGAAAGACCCAGTTTCTGACATTTACGTTGGAGCAGGATTATTTTCAGATCCAGGGAAGACGCTTCTGATCCTCTGTGAGGAAGGAGAGGAAGAGTATGATCCAAAGGAAATGCTGAAGTATGGTGTTGTGATCGAAAAAGTGGAAGATAAAGAGGACCTGACAGAAGCATGGCTTGAGGAGATGAACCGGAAGCATAAACCGGAGAGAGTTGTAGTTGAATACAATGGTATGTGGCCGGTCAGTGATTTTGAGAAACTGGCACTTCCGGCAGGCTGGAAGATCGAACAGAAGATCGCAACGGTTGATGCAAGTACTTTTCAGATGTACCTTACAAATCTGAAGCCATTATTTGTTGAAATGGTAAAAGGGGCGGAACTGGTTCTTTTTTAACCGCTGTGAGGACAGAGGTCCGCTGGCGGGATACAGAAGAAGTGTCAAGGTGGTCAGCCCACAGGCAGAAGTTATTTTTGAAGATGAGAACGGAGAAGTCGACAATATTTTTTGAGGATGAGGTTCCGTATGATTTAAATGCTCCGGTGATTGAGATCCGCAGGGAAGACTATGGAATCTGGTATGTGGATATGATGGAAAATCCAGACCGGTATAAGGGAAAAGTAGTAGAGTTTGTGGCAAAGGTGATGAAGCCACGGGCTTTTCCGTCAAAAGGTATTTCTTCCGGGACGTACAGCAATGACCTGTTGTGCAGATGATACCTCTTTCCTTGGTTATGTCTGCAGAAGTCCATATGCACCAAAGCTGAAACCGGGTGACTGGGTAAAAGTAAGAGCAAAAGTCAGCTTTAAAAATCTCTCTGTATACAGAGGCGAGGGTCCGGTATTGGATGCGGAGAATATTGAACCGGCAGAACCGATCGAAGAAATGGTATATTTTAACTAGAAAAAGGTTGATTGACAAGAGAAAATCAAGCCGATATAATAAGGCACAGAGACAAGGGCGTTTCCAGTATGGGTGGAGATCGCCCTTTATCAATATATACCGGAGTGTGTGGGGAGCTGCTGATGGCAGATTTTCTGTATTAGGATGAAAAAACTGGAAACGGTATGAAAAGGAGGTTGTTATATGCATAACTATACAAGGGAAGACATCATCCGTATTGTGGAGGAAGAAGATGTTGCCTTTATCCGTCTGCAGTTTACAGATATTTTTGGAACGTTGAAGAATATGGCTGTAACAGTAGGACAGCTTGAAAAAGCACTGAATAATAAATGTATGTTTGATGTGTCGTCGCTGGAGGGAATCGAAGGAGAAGAGGATTGCGATATGTATCTGTACCCGGATCTGAGTACCTTTGAGATTTTCCCGTGGCGGCCGCAGCAGGGAAAAAGTAGCAAGACTGATCTGTGATGTCTATCGTAAAGATGGAACTCCGTATGAGGGGATCCACGTTATGTTCTGCGGAAAGCAGTTGCCGAAGCGGAAGAGATGGGATATTCCATGAATGTCGGACCGGAGTGTGAGTTCTTTCTGTTCCATACAGATGAAGATGGACTGCCGACAACAGTTACTCATGAAGAAGGCGGATATTTTGATATCGGGCCATTGGATCTGGGAGAAAATGCAAGAGAGATATGATCCTTACACTGGCGGAAATGGGATTTGAGATCATTTCTTCTCACCATGAGATCGCACCGGCTCAGCATGAAATCGACTTTCATTATGATGAGGCGATGGTTACGGCAGATAATCTGATGACATTTAAGATGGTGGTTAAGACCATTGCAAAAAAGACATGGACTGCATGCTACGTTTATGCCAAAGCCAAAAGAGTGAGACCTACGGTTCGGGAATGCATATCAATCTTTCCCTTTATGGAAGCGATGGAATGAATGTCCTCTATAATGCGGAGGACGTAAATGGTCTGAGTGAAGAAGGATACTATTTTATCGGTGGTCTGATGAAGCATATGAAGGCGATCACGTGTATCACAAATCCGACAGTAAATTCTTACAAGCGTTTTGTGCCGGGATATGAAGCACCGGTATATATGGGATGGTCGGCAAAGACAAGAGGACCATTGATTCGTGTATCGGCAGATAAAGAAAGAAAATCCAGGCTGGAGCTGCGAAGTCCGGATGCAACGGCAAATCCGTATCTGGCACTGGCAGTTCTTCTGAAAGCAGGACTTGACGGAATTAAGAATAAAATTATGCCTCCTGCGAATATAGATGAGAATATCCAGAAGATGACGCAGGAAAGAAGAGATGAACTTCATGTGGAAGAACTCCCGAGAAATCTTGGGGATGCCACGGCGGAACTGGAGAAAGATCAGTTTCTGATCGATGTATTGGGGAGAACTGGCTAAGAAGATCATCAAGGCCAACAAGAAAGAATATAAGGAGTACTGTATGCAGGTGACTGACTGGGAGATCGCACATTATCTCCACAGACTGTAGGACAGATACAACGCAGGAAATTGAACTTTGAATGTCAATTTTTAAGATGGTATGAAGAGAGGATCAAAAAGGCAACTGGAGGTGAGCAGATATGAGCCATATTATTGTGGTATTTCCGAGAAGAGATAACGCAGTAAATATCCGTAATGTACTTGTACGTGCGGGGATGGAAGTATCTGCAGTTTGTCTGACCGGTGCAAAAGTTCTGCAATATGTGGATAACTGGAGCGATGGAATCGTGGTATGTGGATATCGTCTTCAGGATATGCAATATACGGAACTAAGGGAAGCACTGCCGTTTTCATTTGATATGCTTCTGGTCGCACCCCATCAAAATGGATGGATGAACTGCCGGAGGGTGTTGTGGGACTGCCACTGCCGATCAAGATCTACGATCTTGTCAGTACAGTGGAAATGCTTCAGCAGTCACAGGAAAGAGCAAGAAAGAAGCGGAAAGAAAGAAGCCGGAAAAGAAATGATGCAGAAAAGAAGCTGGTTGACCAGGCGAAAGCATTACTGATGGAACGAAATAATATGTCTGAGGAGGAAGCACACCGGTACTTGCAGAAAAGCAGTATGGACAGTGGAACCAATCTGATGGAGACTGCACAGATGATCCTGACGATCCTGAATGAGTAGGCATCAAAGTCGGGGCTTTTGCCCCGACATCTTAAACTGAAAAAGATACTTAAAAAGGCTGCAACAGGCAGCGGAATGGAGAAAAAAGATGAAATTTACAAAAATGCATGGTATTGGAAATGATTACGTATATGTAAATTGCTTTAAAGAAAAGATAGAAGATCCATCAGCACTGGCGGTCAGGATCAGTGACCGCCATTTTCGGGGTCGGATCGGATGGTCTGATCCTGATCAACCCATCGAAAGTGGCAGATTGTGAGATGGAAATGTACAATGCGGATGGTTCACGCGGAGAGATGTGGAAATGGAATCCGTTGTGTTGGAAAATATATGTATGATTATGGGCTGACAGATAAGGAGGCAATTTCCGTAGAGACGCTTGCCGGGATTAAATATCTACAGTTTTTCATAGAAAATGGAAAGGTCGCAAAAGTAAAGGTTGATATGGGAAGTCCGATTCTCACACCGGCAGAGATCCCTGTGGTAGCGGAAGGAGAACGTGCAGTAGATGAGCCGATCGTTGTGGACGGGACAGAGTACCGGATGACCTGCATTTCCATGGGAAATCCGCATGCGATCGTGTATGTGGATGATGTGAAGAATCTTCCGATTGAAAAAATTGGTCCATTATTTGAAAAAGCATGAAAGATTTCCAAACCGCGTGAATACAGAGTTTGTAAAAGTACTTGATCGGAATACTGTAGAGATGCGGGTGTGGGAACGCGGATCAGGAGAGACACTGGCATGCGGAACCGGAGCCTGTGCAACAGCCGTTGCCTGTATTCTGAACGGGTTGACAGAAGAGAAAGTTACAGTAAAGCTTCTCGGAGGAGATCTGGAAATTGAGTGGGATCGTGAGAAAAAATAAAGTCTTTATGACTGGTCCGGCGAAAGTAGTTTTTGACGGAGTATGGGAAGAATAAAAGAGAAAAGAGAAGTATCTTTCAGGATGCAAAAAGTTCTGAAAGATACTTTTTTTGTTGCACATACCCCTGCAGGCTCGTATGAGATGAGATTTACCAGGCAGACGAAAAAGATGGATTAAAAATTTGTCATAGGGACGGGAGAAATCTGCTGAATGTTTCGGAGCAAAGAAAAAGGACTACAGAAATCTGTAATCCTTTGACATCGGAGTGACAGGATTCGAACCTGCGGCCTCTACGTCCCGAACGTAGCGCTCTACCAAGCTGAGCCACACTCCGATAAAATAAGGAATTTGTTATTACAAATTCCAAGCTACGGAAAAGGGACTTGAACCCCTACTAACAGAGTCAGAGTCTGCTGTGCTGCCAATTACACCATTCCGCATCATCTTAGTTTATTTCGTCTTGTCTTGTCCGACGCAACATGGTTATTATATCAGACTATCAGAAAAATGCAACCCCTTTTTGAAAAAAATCACGTTAGAATTTTTGAAGAAAAAAGCTTAAAAATCAGAAAATTCAGAAAATTATTCAAAGGAAATAGCACAGGGTTTTACATTTAGTGGGGGAATATGATATTCTTAAAAGAAAAGGGAGGCATAGGATATGGAGGCAGCAGAGATTATTAAAGGATTGAGAGATAAGACCGGAATGACGAGAAAGGCATTTTCGGATCATCTGGGGATTCCGGTACGGACAGTAGAGGACTGGGAAAAAGGAAAAAGGACACCGCCGGAATACATCCCGCGTCTGATTGCATATCAGTTAAAGTATGAAGAACTGATCAAAAAGCTTGGAAAAGAAGACATTGAAGAGTAGCAATGGCTGACGGGCTATAAAAGATATGGGCATATCTGAAGGGAGATATTTATGAAGAAGTATACATATGACGCGTTTATCAGCTATAGTCATAATGAAAAGGATGTTTTTTGCGGCAGAACAGCTTCATAAGATATTAGAACATTATCATATTCCAAAAAGAATACAGCAGAGTTCGGGAAAAAAGAAGATTGAAAGAGTATTTCGGGATCGGGAGGAAATGCCGATTTCTTTTAACCTTGCCAGTAATATTCAGGAAGCACTGGATCAGTCAGAATTTTTGATCCTGATGTGTTCCCCATTCGATCAAATCAGAGTGGGTCCAAAGAGAAGTGGAGACATTCCTGAAAAGTCATAGCAAAGAGCAGGTTCTGACCGTTTTGTTAGAGGGAGAACCGGAGAAAGTATTTCCGGAAGTTCTCTGTTATGAGGAAAGAAAGGCAGAATCGGAAGATGGAACGGAGCAGACGGTAAAGGTCAGAATTGAACCGATGGCTGCAGATATCAGGGGGAAAGATAAGAGTGAGATCAAAAAGAAGATCGAGCAGGAAAGCCTCAGGATTCTGGCAAAGATGCTGGGGTGTACTTATGATACATTGCGACAGCGGCACAGGGAATATGCACTTCACAGAATGATGGCGGTTCTGGGTGGTGTTGCCGGTGTGGCAGTGGTTTTTACGATATATGCATTTCACCAGTCCGCAAAGATCAATGAACGTTATCAGGAATCCAGAAGAAATCAGGCCAGATATCTTTCACAGATTTCAACCGATCTTTTAGATGGAGGAGACAGAGAAAATGCCCTGCTGACAGCACTTGCAGTTGTGCCTGAAGACTCCGATTCAGATGAACCGGTAGCAGAAGAGCAGATGTATGCATTGAATGAAGCACTGCATTCTTACGAGCATGAGTAGCACCTCAATTACAAAACCGTTGTATAAATATGAAATGAGTGGAAATACTTATTCTTCACAGTCACAGAGTTCGGGAATGCTGAGTGAGGACGGACAAACTTATTTCTGTGTGGATCAGCTTGGCAATGCCTATGTGTGAATGTAGAGGATGGAAGCTGTATCTGGAAGATTGCTCCGGGTGAATGGGAGACAAAAGAGACGAATGGATTTCGGAAGATTCTTCCTGTAAAAGACGAGAAGGCAGTATTGATTACAAAGAAAGGCATTTTTATCTTGACTGGAAAAAGCAGCAACTGATAAGGGAGATGAAAAAAATGACGCCGAAGAAGATTTCTTGTGCGAACGGGATCGGGACGGGGCATGCTGCACTGTATCGGGAACGAATCTGGCGATTGCCAACGGACACTATTTGTGGGTGTATGACCTGGAGAGTGGGAGAATGTCAGCCCAGAGTCAGTATGACCAGGAGAAATATAGTTCAGATCAGGCGAATGCGATTGCGTTTGATGAAAAGGCAGAAAATGTATTTCTTGCGTTTGGAATAGATTGGGGATATGCTGAGCTTTCTGCATCAGAAAGCAAAGAGGGTGTGTTGAAAATCCGGATTTCTACAGGAGAAAAATCTCGGGTCGCAACAGAAAAAGCGAAAAAGATATGTGCAGTAAGTGAAAACCAGATGGCTGTGCTGCATATGGAATGCATCAATGAGGATGAGGTAATTGATAATGTTGGAATGAGTGCTGTCCAGGCAAAGTACTGGATTACTTTATATGATACAGAGGAGGGAAAAAAGCAGTGGAGTAGTGTGCCGTATACTGTTTCGGGTTATACCATACCGGAAACGCTTTTTGCTTCGGGACATGGAAATTAATGGGGAACTTAAAAAGTGCTGGTTGTCAGTGTGAAAGACAGGATTCAGCTCATTGATGCAGAGAACGGTACTGTAATACGGGAAGGAATCTTCCGGGAAGATATTGTAAATGTTGTCCAGGCAGATAAGAGAAGATTGCTCGTGGGTCTGTCAGATGGAAGTGTGATGATTGGAACAGTCGAAGATATGTCAGCCAATATGGAAGTCGGCAGTGTTTCAGGAAAAATATTAGATTTCACATTCAGTCCGGAGCATCAGCAGGTCATCTGGACAATGAAATCTGGAAAAAAGGCTTGTTTTTTGGGGAAAAGCAGACAGATCAACAGATGAAGTCGGTAAATCTGGAAAAAGAAAATGATGTGGATTCTGTGAAATACACTACATGGACAGATCAGAAGGGAAAAGAACAAAATTATCGCATCATTGAATATAACGGTTTGCAGACAGATTTAAAAGAAGGAGTCAGAGTATACAGAACAGGGACATCGGATCTTATTTTTCAGTATGAGTGTAAGACCGCAGGCGGAATGATTTCGGAAGTGAAATTCTCTGATATAGATGGAAATCCGGGGCTGTCGTTTAAAGTAATAGAAAATATGAAAGCAATGAGTTGGGAAAAAGGTGTGAATCCAAATATGTGACAGCAGATCTTAACAGTGGAAAAATCTGTTCCGAGCAGACGGAAGACGAGGTCGAAAATCAGTTTGATTCTGTATCAGCAGTAGAGGTTGGAAATAAAGGTCTTGCAGTCATGTATGGTAATGAAGATTTTACGGCAGCTAATAAAGAAATAAGTTTCATGACGGGAAGTCTGACAGAAAAAGGGATTCAGTTTAGCAAAAAAGGCAAAAGTCCCATCAAGTGACAGAAGAGGGTCGGGGGTTAATTGGGTTTCTATAACCGCAGACGACAGGTATGTGCTTTTTACATAGATAATCAGGATGATACATATTGCCTGAAAGTCTGGAATGTGGAAAAGGAAAAATGGGAGTCTTATGACGGACAGACAGAACTTCTGGTTTTAGATGCGAGAGATAAGAGGAATAGTATGTCGATCGGTGCAGAAAAGAATTTTGCTGGCAACTTATACTCAGGATGGAATGATTCATGTATTTGATCTGGAAAAAGGAACAGAAGCCCAGACACTCAAGTGTGGAAATTATAAAAAGATCCAGATGGGATTCTGTGCAAATGATCAGTATCTGGTCACATATGATGACTCAGAAATGATTACATTGTGGGATATTTCCGAAGGAAAAATATGATGAAGGAAGAATACGACAGTAAAACATCAATTGAAAGTTTATATACAAATGGAAGTGGATGGTATTTCGGAGTCGGATTTTATGGATATACACTTGGTGATGAGGGATTTTATACTTCGAACTGATGCTGTATTCGATTGATAAAGAAGGAAAATTTTATAAGTATGCATATATTCCGGCAGGGTATGCGGATTATACGGGCAAAGAAATTTGTGTGGCTTCCGGTGAGGGATGGTATAGCCCATTTTATAGTTTCAGTGAATTGAGGAAGCGTGCGGAGAAAGAAATGGCCGGTAAAAGTCTGAGTGATGCAGATAAAAACCGCTACTTTATTTCGGAATAAAAGAGAGAATGAGGAAAAAAGAGATGATCTGGAAAATTTGCTTTGCAATGTCACTGATCTTTCTGGCAGCAGGGGCAGTGATGTTCTTTTTATAAGCGATATCATGGAAAAGGCGGAGTGAGATATTTAGGCGGTGGAGTTTTCCTGTCTGCAGTATCCATCTGCTTTCCGGTCATGCATCTGACTGAAAATGATGGATTTGCACTGGCGATGAGCATTTCACAGAGCATCAGAATGTTTGTGATTGATACGGGAACGTCGGATATTCTGGATGTCTTGCAGCAAGATGCTCTTGGGAGTATTTACATTCCTTATAAAATTGTCGTATGCATATTATATTTGCTTGGCCCGGTCTTTACATTGAGCGTAGTGCTGCGGTATTTTTCTAACTTTTTTGAGAGGCTGAGAATTTTTTTCAGTAGCAGAAAAAAAATCTTTACATCTTTTCAGATCTAACAGAGAAGTCACTTGAAGTTGCCACAAATCTCGTGGAAAAGGATGAAAAAAGAAATCTGCGATTTTATTTTGTAATTCAAATGCCAAAGATGATGAAAATGTAGAGCTGGAAGAAAAGGCAAGAGTGATCGGTGCGATTCTTGTCCCACAGGAGGCCTCCCGGTTGCATTTGAAGAATAAAAAAAGGTATCTTACCTATTTTCAGATCTCGGATGACGAAGAAAAAAACCTGGATTGCACGTTAGCAATGATTGACCGGATGACCGAAAAGAATCTCAAAAAAATATAGGGCTACGGAACAGAATATTACCATTTACTGCTTTGCTTCAGGAGATGAAAAGGAAATTTTGCTGGATGCAAAAGATAAAAGAAATCTCAGAGTAATTTTGATCGATGAGATCAGGGATTCTGTCTATGAGCAGTTATATCGTTATCCACTCTATGCAAATCAGAACAGTACAGAGGAAAATGGAAAGTTGTCCGTTCTGATCGTCGGAGGCGGGAAAATCGGTACAGAATTTTTAAAAGCTACGGTATGGATGGGACAGATGAAGGGGTTGGATCTTGAGATTTATATGATTGATCTGAAAGGAAATCTTCGGAGAAAATCATTCAGTGCAAGATGCCCGGAACTGCTGCAGGAAGATTCTGATTATCAGATTGACATCCATAAGGGAAATATTTTCAGTAAAAAAGAGCTGTATCTGAATGAACTAAAAGATATCAACTATTGTATGGTATCTCTTGGTGAAGATGAAAAAGTCTCAGGGCGGCACTGGCCCTTCGAGGATATTTTTATCGCAGATATAAAAAAGGTTCAGCCGGTGATCAGCGTTTATGTGGAGAGTAGAAAGAAAAAGAGAAGCAATCCGGAATCTGAATGAGACAACCAGGACAAAAAGAAAAATATTATTATGATATTGTACCTTTCGGAAATGGTGGAATCTATCAAAGTCAGCAAGGCAGTGAAGCATTATTGATCGAATATCTTGGACTGGGTATTCATGCACATTACTGCAGACTGAAGAAAGAAGATACCCGGGAAACTCGAAGAGAAGTAATAAAAGGTTATTATAGCAGACAGTATAATCGCAGGTCGAGTATTGCAGGTGGAATGCATATTAGTTCAAAGCTTTGGGAAATGGGACTTGGAATTATAAGAGTACCTGAAAATGAGTGCGAAAAGAAACTGTTTCAAAAATTTGTCCATCCGGTAAACTATGAAGAAAGAACCGAAAATATAAGAAAAACCTGTTATAGTCTGGAGCATGATCGTTGGATGGCGTATGTCCGGGCAGAGGGCTGGAGTCTTGCAACAGAAGGTGGCAAAAATATAGATGACATCAGGGAATGTTACGAACAGTATTGTCAGGTATTCAAAAATCAGAGTTATCCAGATAAACTGCATCCGGCTCTGATTCCGCTGGAAAGTGATGATCCACAGATTGCAACACTTCAGCAGGTAGATGATATGATTGTTCAAGTGAATAAGAAATTGGGGCTTGAATATGAACCGCGTTATGTAGAATCTGACGAGGAAGTAGTCGATCATATTGGCGAAATAGTTTCCGGGGAATGGTGCGGTGAAGAAGGGATTGTTCTCAATGGAAGAGTGGTTCGGGCAAATGAATGGATCATCGCAGATCTTGGAGAAATCCTGCAGTACGATACAGAAATTTTAAAGAGAGATGAAGCCAAAATGAGTTTGGAGAAAAAAGCTGGCATTGCAATATGAAATGATGCGGTGCAGAAATGGGAAAATTAGTCTGTAAATAATGAAAGAAGAAAATAGAAGGGAGTCTTGAATGAGTATATTAAATGTTGAACATCTGACCCACGGTTTTGGAGACAGGGCAATCTTCACAGACGTGTCATTCCGTCTGTTGAAGGGAGAGCATATCGGGCTGGTCGGAGCAAATGGAGAAGGAAAGTCTACTTTTATGAACATTGTCACCGGTAAACTCCTGCCCGATGAGGGCAAGGTAGAATGGGCAAAAAATGTCCATGCCGGTTATCTGGACCAGCATGCCGTGTTAAAGCAGGGGATGACGATCAGGGAAGTTCTGAAATCAGCTTTTGACCCGCTTCTGCAAAAGAAATAAGAATGAACGAGATCTGCGATCTGTTAGGAACTGCAGATGAGGAAGAAATGAACGTGCTGATGGAAGAACTCGGAACGATCCAGGATGAGCTGACGTTGCATGATTTTATACCATTGATGCAAAAGTGGAAGAGGTTGCAAGAGCCTTAGGACTTCTTGATCTTGGCCTGGACCGGGATGTAACTGATCTGAGTGGTGGACAGCGAACCAAAGTACTGCTGGCAAAACTCCTGTTGGAAAAGCCGGACATTCTTTTTGCTGGACGAGCCAACGAATTATCTGGATGAAGAGCATATTGCATGGCTGAAAGAGATATCTTCTGGATTATGAGAATGCCTTCATCCTGATTTCCCACGATGTCCCGTTTTTTAACGAAGTCGTAAACATCATTTATCATATGGAAAATCAGGAACTGAACCGTTATGTAGGTGATTATGATCATTTTCAGGAAGTTTATGCAGTCAAGAAAGCACAGCTCGAGGCGGCTTACCGTCGTCAGCAGCAGGAAATCAGTGAGCTGAAGGATTTCGTTGCAAGAAATAAAGCCCGTGTTGCCACAAGAAATATGGCAATGTCCCGACAGAAGAAGCTGGATAAGATGGATGTGATCGAGCTGGCGGCGGAAAAACCGAAGCCGGAATTCCATTTCAAATATGGCAGAACTCCTGGTAAGATGCTTTTGAGACGCATGATCTGGTAACAGGATATGATGAACCGTTATCAAAACCTTAAATCTCAGTATGGAGCGTGGACAGAAGATAGCACTGGTTGGAACGAACGGAATCGGGAAAACGACATTGCTGAAAAGTATCCTGGGGACTGATCCCGGCACTGGAAGGGAACTGTGAACTTGGAGATAATCTGGAGATCGGTTACTTTGAACAGGAAGTAAAAGGTGAAAATAAAAATACATGTATAGAAGAGCTGTGGCAGGAGTTTCCGTCCTGTACCCAGTATGAAATCCGTTCGGCGCTGGCAAAATGTGGACTGACAACGAAGCATATTGAAAGTCAGGTCAGGGTCCTGAGTGGTGGGGAGCAGGCGAAGGTACGTCTGTGCAAGCTTTTGAACCGGGATACGAATCTTCTTCTGCTGGATGAACCGACAAACCATCTGGATGTTGATGCAAAAGATTCTCTGAAGAAAGCTTTGCAGGAGTACAGAGGAAGTATCCTTCTGATCTGCCATGAGCCGGAATTTTACCAGGATGTAGTAAATGAAGTCTGGGATATGAGCCAGTGGACGACCAAAATCTTTTAAAATTGCACAAATGCAAATATGAGTTAATTGTAGAAAAATGACGAAAATGTTTGAAAATTAGAAAAAATCCTTAAATTTAACCTGAAATAATGATAAAATATACAAAGATAGTCTGTTAATAGAGAATTTGAATGAAAAGTCTCTGTATTATTGGCAATAATTGAAGTATAAGATTCAGGAAAAGGAGGATTTGAAATGCTCAGCAGAGGAGATGCGGTAGTTTATAAATGCAGAGGAATGTATAAAGTGGAAGAAATTGGTACGCTGGATTTTTCATTTGCGGACAGCAAAAAGAATTATTATACGTTACAGTCCATAGAAAATGCAAAGGATAAGGCTTATGTACCTACAGATGATGAAAAAATATCCGTCGGCCGGTGAGCTTTGAAGAGGCAAAGCATTTACTGGACTGCGTAGATAAGATCGAATGCTGAGCGTAAAAAATGAAAAGTTCCGGGAACAGGAATAAAGATTGTATTTCGATTTTAAACCGGAGAACTGGGTGAGAGTCCTGAGAACTCTCTATACAAGGACAAAGCGGCGTGGCAGTATGACAAGTATGGACAAGAAATATCAGCTGCTTTTGGAACATGCTCTTTCAAGTGAAATGAATTATGTTCTTGGAATTCCGGCAGCAGAGCTGTCCAGGAATAGTTACTAGAATTTAATAGAAAGAGGTCCGAAGCTACGGAAAAATCAATTGCTGAAAATAAAATGCACATGATATACTTCTCCTGAATCTAAATTTTAGGAGAAGTTTTTACTAGTAGATTGTCAAGAAAGGAGAAAAGAACGAATGAAGATGCTGTCGATCGAGCAGGAACTGAAGAACAATTCTTATCCGGGAAGAGGGATCATTATCGGAAAGACCCCGGATGGAAAAAAGGCTGTCACTGCCTATTTCATTATGGGACGGAGTGAAAATAGCCGGAATCGCGTATTTGTGGAAGAGGGAGAAGGGATTCATACACAGGCGTTTGATCCGTCAAAGCTGACTGACCCGAGTCTGATCATTTATGCACCTGTAAGAGTTCTTGGGAATAAGACGATCGTAACCAACGGAGACCAGACAGATACTATTTATGAGGGAATGGACAGACAGCTGACATTTGAGCAGGCTCTGACATCCAGGGAATTTGAACCGGATGCACCAAATTATACACCACGTATTTCAGGTGTGATGCACATTGAAAATGGAAGATACAATTACGCAATGTCCATCTTGAAGAGTAATAATGGCAACCCGGAGAGCTGCAACCGCTATACATTTGCCTATGAGAATCCGGCAGCAGGAGAGGGACATTTTATCCATACTTATATGTGCGATAGTGATCCACTCCCAAGTTTTGAAGGAGAGCCGAAGCTGATCCAGGTACCTGACAGTATGGAAAAATTTACAGAACTTCTCTGGAACAGTTTGAATCAGGAAAATAAAGTTTCTCTTTTGTGCGTTATATTGATATTGAGACAGGTAAGTACGAGACAAAGATCGTAAATAAAAATCAGAAATAGAAAGAACGATAACCAGACAGATCAGATCACGAAAGAATGGAGAAGAAGAATGAAAGAATTAGAACTGAAATATGGATGTAACCCGAATCAGAAACCGTCAAGGATTTATATGAATGATGGAAGTGAACTGCCGATCAAAGTTTTATGCGGACGACCGGGTTATATTAATTTTTGGATGCTTTTAATGGATGGCAGCTGGTATCAGAACTTAAAAAAAGGCGACAGGTCTTCCGGCCGCTGCTTCTTTTTAAGCACGTATCTCCTGCAGGGGCAGCCGTAGGACTTCCGTTGACAGAGACTCTGGCAAAAAATTTACTGGGTGGATGATCTGGGAGACCTTTCTCCATTGGCAAGTGCTTATGCACGTGCCAGAGGTGCGGACAGAATGTCTTCTTTTGGAGATTTCATTTCTTTGTCAGATGTATGTGATGTAGATACGGCAAGACTGATCAAGAGAGAAGTTTCAGATGGTGTGATCGCTCCTGGATATGAACCGGAAGCTCTGGAACTTCTGAAGCAGAAGAAAAAAGGAAATTATAATATCATTCAGATCGACCCGGATTATTTCCCGGCTCCGCTTGAGCATAAAGAGGTCTTCGGAATTACTTTTGAACAGGGAAGGAATGAACTTCATATTGATAAAGATTTCTTCTCCAATGTTGTGACTGAGAAAAAGTGATTCCGGATGCGGCAAAAATCGATCTTGCGATCGCAATGATCACTTTAAAATATACACAGTCCAACTCTGTATGTTTCGCAAAAGGTGGTCAGGCAATCGGTATCGGTGCAGGACAGCAGTCCAGAATCCATTGTACACGTCTTGCAGGAGGCAAAGCAGATAACTGGTGGCTTCGTCAGAATCCAAAAGTTCTGGATTTACAGTTTAAAGGATGGAATAGGACGGGCAGACCGTGACAATGCGATCGATCTTTATATTGGTGAGGAATATATGGATATTCTTGCAGACGGAGTATGGGGAAAATACATTTAAGGTAAAGCCGGAAGTCTTCACAAGAGAGGAGAAACGTGCATGGCTGGATCAGATGTCTGGTGTAGCTCTTGGTTCAGATGCTTTCTTCCCGTTTGGAGATAATATCGAGCGTGCGCATAAGAGTGGTGTAAAATATATCGCACAGCCAGGTGGATCTATCAGGGATGATAATGTAATTGCTACATGTAATAAATATCATATGGCAATGGCATTTACAGGTATTCGTCTGTTCCATCATTAATCGGGCAGACCGTGAGATTCCGGGTACAGAAAAGAGGCAGAAACTATGATAATAGAGACAAGAAGCCCGGAAGAGACATTTGCAGTCGGTAAAAGTCTTGGTGAAAAAGCATTCCCAGGTCAGGTGTTAACCCTGACAGGGGATCTTGGAGTTGGGAAAACGGTCTTTACTCAGGGACTTGCAGAAGGACTTGGGATTGAAGAGCCGGTAAATAGCCCTACGTTTACGATTGTCCAGGTATATGAAGGAGGGCGTCTGCCCTTTTATCATTTTGATGTTTACCGGATCGGCGATGTTGAAGAGATGGATGAAGTAGGATTTGATGAATATGTGTCGGGTGAGGGAGTCTCACTGGTCGAGTGGGCAAATCTGATCGAGGAGATTCTGCCGGAGAACCGGGTGAACATTACCATTGAGAAAGATCTGGAACAGGGATTTGATTTCCGAAGGATCACAATCGAAGAACAATAGAGGAAAGAAGGAAAAGTAACGTATGAGAGTATTGGCAATAGACAGTTCCGGGTTAACTGCGACCGTAGGGATCGTTGAGGATACGCAGACCATTGCAGAATATACTGTGAATTATAAAAAGACGCATTCTCAGACTCTTCTTCCAATGATCGATGAGATGACAAGGATGGTAGATCTGGATCTTTCTACCCTGGATGCGATCGCGGTGGCAGGAGGTCCTGGATCATTTACAGGACTGAGGATCGGATCGGCAACAGCAAAAGGACTTGGACTGGCACTGAATAAACCGTTGCTCCATGTACCGACTGTGGATGCACTGGCTTATAATGTTTATGGATGCACAGATGTGATCTGCCCGATCATGGATGCAAGAAGAAAGCAGGTATATACGGGTCTTTATACTTTCGTAAAGGGAAAGAACAGCGGGAAAGGACTTGAAGAACCGGAATTTCAGGTGATGGAAAAGCAGATGGCACTTCCGGTAGAAGAACTGATTCAGAAACTGAACAGTTATGGACGTCCGGTTGTATTCCTTGGAGATGGGGTGCCGGTCTATGAAGAAATGATAGAAGAGGCATGGAAGTTCCGTATTCTTTTTGCACCGGCCTATATGAACAGGCAGAGAGCAGCGGTGGTTGGATCCTTGGAATCTGCTATTACCGTGAAGGTAAATTCGAGACAGCTGCAGAGCATAAACCAGATTATTTACGGATATCACAGGCAGAACGGGAACGTGCAGAAAAAGAAAAAAATGCAAAGCCGGAAGTCCGTGTTATGACAATAGAAGATGGTGCGGCGGTAGCAGAGATGGAGCATCAGAGTTTTTCAGATGCGTGGAGTGAAAAAAGCGGTTCTGGAAACGCTCAGACAGCCGACAGCCCTCTGTCTTGTGGCAGAGAAAAGCCGGGAGACGGGTCGGATATCTGCTCGCATATCAGGCGGCGGACGAGATTGAGATTGCAAGAGTTGCCGTTGTGGAAGAAGTGAAACGTCAGGGAGTAGGTACTGCACTGATGAAGAAACTTCAGGAAGAGGAACGCAGCGAAAGGCTGGAAAGATCCTTCTTGATGTACGCGAAAAAATTATACAGCACAGGCATTTTATGAAAAACTGGATTTAAAAAGGACGGGGTCAGAAAGAGTTTTTATACTGAACCGGAAGAAGATGCTGTGTTGATGAGTATGAAGATCAGCGGATAACCATCACTTTCCAGTAGGCACAGAGGCATACGTCGCTATAATGAAGGCGTGATAAAGAAAATGACAGTTACGCAGGAGGAGATTGTATAATCAGTATCAATTAAAAAAGACGAAAGAAATTTCAAAGATCATTTGTAATCAGTGCGGAAAGAGATCAGTGTCATAAATGGAAGACCAGAGAAAGAAGTTCTTTGTGTGGAACATACATGGGGCTATTTTTCTGAAAAGGACGGGGAGAATCATCGATTTGACTTATGTGAGGAATGTTCCATTTTATGACCGGTTATTGAAAGGGTTCCTCATTCCGGCTGAAATTGAAAAATAAGAATAGAGGAAAAATATGTTAGATGTATGTTTACTTGGAAGCGGGAGGCATGATGCCGCTTCCTTATCGCTTTCTGACAGCACTGATGACCCGTTATAACGGGAGTAGTCTCCTGATTGACTGTGGAGAAGGAACGCAGGTTGCTGTAAAGAAAAAAGGGTGGAGTTTTAAACCGATTGATGTGATCTGCTTTACTCATTATCATGGGGATCATATCAGTGGACTTCGGGACCTTCTTACCATGGGAAATGCAGACCGTAAAGAACCGTTGACGCTGATAGGGCCTAAGGGACTTGAGCGGGTAGTGGGCTGCCTGAGGGACATCGCACCGGAGCTGCCGTTTCCGATCATTTACAAAGAAATTGAAGGAGCAGAACAGTGCTTTGAAATGAATGGATATCGTCTGAAGGCATTTCGTGTAAACCATAATGTGCTTTGTTACGGATATACCATCGAGATTGACCGGTCAGGAAAATTTGATCCTGTAAGAGCGAAAGAACAGAATATTCCTCAAAAATACTGGAGTGTTCTTCAGCGTGGAGAATGTGGAGGCAGAGGAAGGACATTTTACCCCGAGATGGTTCTTGGACCGCCGAGGAAGGGGATTAAACTGACTTATACGACAGATACCAGACCCACTGATTCTATACGGAAGAATGCGAAAGATTCCGATCTCTTCATTTGCGAAGGAATGTACGGTGAAAGAGAAAAGGCGGCAAAAGCAGTGGAATATAAACATATGACCTTTTATGAAGCGGCTGAGCTGGCGAGAGAGACGCAGGTAAAGAACTGTGGCTTACGCATTACAGCCCGTCACTGACCAGACCGGAACCTTATATGGAAGACGTGAAAAAGATTTTCCCAAATGCAAAAGCAGGAAAAGACGGAAAATCAGTAGATCTTATGTTTGAAGAATGAGAGGCGTGAAAAAATGAAGGAAAATAAAGATGTAACAATACTTGCAATAGAAAGTTCCTGTGATGAAACTGCAGCAGCGGTTGTACGGAATGGAAGGGAAGTTCTTTCAAATGTGATTTCTTCACAGATTGATCTGCATAAACTTTATGGTGGTGTTGTCCCTGAAATTGCATCAAGAAAACATATCGAGAAGATTAATCAGGTGATCGAAGAGACTTTGAAAGAAGCCGGTAAGACGTTAGATGATATAGATGCGATCGGGGTGACATATGGTCCCGGTCTTGTTGGGGCACTTCTTGTTGGTGTGGCAGCGGCAAAGGCGGTTGCCTGGGCGAGAAAAAATTCCATTGGTCGGAGTTCATCATATCGAAGGGCATATTTCAGCAAACTATATTGAACATCCGGATCTTGAACCACCGTTTCTTTGTCTGGTGGCATCAGGAGGACATACGCACCTTGTAAAAGTAGAAGATTATGGAAAATATGAAATTCTTGGACGGACCAGAGATGATGCGGCGGGAGAAGCTTTTGACAAGGTGGCTCGTGCCATCGGACTTGATATCCGGGTGGACCGAAAATTGACAGGATTGCAAAAGAAGGAAATCCGGATGCAGTGAAATTCCCGAAAGCAAAGGTTGACGGGGCAGAATATGACTTTAGCTTCAGTGGACTGAAATCAGCAGTGCTGAATTATATTAATGGCTGTAAAATGAAAGGTGAGAGCTTTGATCCGGCGGATCTGGCTGCGTCATTCCAGAAAGCAGTTGTAGAAGTGCTGGTAGGAAATTCAATGAAAGCAGCAGAAGAACTGGGGATCTCAAAATTCGCAATCGCAGGCGGAGTGGCTTCAAATTCAGCTTTGCGTGCGGCAATGATCGAGGCATGAAAAAAGAAAAATGAAATTCTATCGTCCGTCTCCGATTCTTTGTACGGATAATGCAGCAATGATCGGGGCAGCAGCTTACTATGAATATATTTCAGGAGCAAGAGCAGGACTGGATCTGAACGCAGTTCCGAACCTGAAATTGGGAGAACGCTGAGATGAATAAGGATAAAATGGAAAAATCATATTGTACGGCTATCGTACTGGCGGCGGGCAGTGGAAAAAGAATGGGAACAACTACACATAAGCAGTATTTACTTATGGGAGGGCATCCTGTCCTTTTTTATTCGTTACGCACTTTTCAGGAGTCGGAGTTTATAGATGAGATTATACTGGTTACAGGAAAAGATGAGCAGGAATATTGCAGGAAAGAGATCGTAGACCAGTATGGCTTTACAAAAGTCAGCAGGATTGTTGAAGGTGGAGCTGAACGGTTCAATTCGGTATGGAATGGTTTGCAGGTAATAAAAAAGAAAGGGATATGTATATATTCATGATGGTGCAAGACCGTTTATAGATGAAGGTATCATAGAAAGAGCGTATGAGTGTGTCTGCAAGTCTGATGCCTGTATCGCAGGAATGCCGGTGAAAGATACAATTAAAATTGTAAATGAAAGACAACGGTGGAGTCTACACCGGATCGGGCAACATTGTGGGCAATACAGACACCACAGGTTTTTTTTAGCAGATCTTCTTTTAAAGGCATACGGGAAATTGATGAAGCAGAATTGGATCCAGGTAACGGATGATGCGATGGTAGTAGAGAAGATGCTTAATCATGAAGTGCAGGTTTTTACGGGAAAATATGAAAATATTAAGATTACAACCCCAGAGGATCTGGTGATTGCAGAAGCTTTTTGGATAAATAATACATATGATGCCAGGGTCAAAGGTCTAAGCCCACATGAGCTTGCTCATAGGTGGGTGAAAGACCTTAGGACCCGCCCAAATATGAGCATAAAAGTGGGATGATAATCCCACGATATGCGAATATTGGGTAGGATTGTGGGAGTGCGTAGCACGGAGCAATCCATGTAGCATCAAAGTCGGGGGCTTTTGCCCCCCGACATCCATAATTTTAATAAACCGTGTGAATATGAAAAAAATAGCGAAAAAAAAGCGAAAAAATGGTAAAAAAAGTGTTGACATTTCGTGAAGTGCTATGATAGAATAATCAACGTCGCAAATGCGATACAACTTAATAGTTTGCTGAAATCGGCAATTAGGTATCTTGGAGAGGTATCGAAGTGGTCATAACGAGGCGGTCTTGAAAACCGTTTGTCCGCAAGGGCGCGTGGGTTCGAATCCCACCCTCTCCGTTTTTGGAGAAGTACCCAAGAAGGTTGAAGGGGCTCCCCTGGAAAGGGAGTAGGTCGTTAATAGCGGCGCAAGGGTTCAAATCCCTCCTTCTCCGTTTGTTTAAGACTGAGTTTAGAAAAGGGATTTTCACCAGTTGGAAAACAACGCTGAAATGCCGAAAAAAGGATGAAAAAGTTCTTGAC